>Ga0302123_10000780_pt1 | contig 23961 bp, 19 predicted proteins | sample CB21_321_MG_FD_203109 | JGI IMG/M metagenome (GOLD analysis project Ga0302123, IMG submission 203109) | Marine microbial communities from Western Arctic Ocean, Canada - CB21_32.1 | ecosystem: Environmental > Aquatic > Marine > Oceanic | place: Canada: Western Arctic Ocean | collected 2017-09-28 | reverse complement strand
CAGGACGCGGCGTGTTCGTTCGCGATCATGGTGCGCCCTGCGCCTCGAATTCAAGCGACGCGGTTTCTCGCCTTCGGCGACAGCATCACGGCCGGGGTGGTATCGGACCCGTTCGTGTTTGGCACGCTGAATCCGTCAGAAGCCTACTCGATCAAGCTGGCAACGAAATTGGGTCGAGACTTCCCGTTACAGAGCTTCACCGTGGAGAATGCGGGTCTGTCTGGCGAGACCGCTGCGCTTGCGCCGAGTCGCTTTTCGACCGCGTTCGGACAGGCCAACCCCGACGTCGTGCTGCTCTTAGAGGGGTCGAACGATGTACTGGGTGGAGCGTCTGGGGTACCCGACGCGATCGACGGGCTCGAGGCGATGATCATGACCGCGAAGGCGGGAGGAGCCGAGGTACTGCTAGCCACGATCCCGCCGATGCGGGATGCGCCGTCACGCGCCCTGGCGGTACAGACGATTCCTCTCCTCAACGATGGGATTCGAGCCCTCGCCTTTCGGCAGGACGTCGGGCTCGTCGACGTTTTCAGCGCCTTGAATGGTGCCGTGTGCCCGAATAGTCTCAGCTTCGGCGTGACGTCCTTCCATGTCACGGTTCCGTGTATCGGGGAAGACCACCTGCACCCGACCGTGGCTGGGTATGACGTCCTGGCGGAAACCTTCAAACAGGCGATCGTAGAGGCGTTTGGCGTCAACATCGAGTCGTCGCCATCGACGATGCGGCGCGCGGGCACCACCCCCAGGTCGGCTGACATCAATGCAAGATCCAGTCGTTCGTCGCTTCGCCAGAATCGGGGGTGGGAACCCGGTTTACCGGAATCTCGGGGTGGCCTTCTTTCCCTGCGACGGGTGCCCAACTGAGCGATCAACCGAGGGCGCTGCGACCCTTGCTGCAGCCCAGAACACAAATAATGCCGAGCGGCCATCACCACAATCGAACGGCGCGTCGAGATGAGAACCCTACTGGATAAGTCGAGTTGCCGAGGCGTGGCGCTGGCCGTCGGCATCGTGCTGTTCGCGGTGCCTGGCGCCCAGGCACAGGCCACAGATATCACGGGCCGAATCTTTTTGCACGTCAACGGAACAAATCAGGACGGTACCGGGGAATTCCGCGAGAGTCTCCGGTTCACCACGTACTCGGAGCAAGCGACCATCGACAGTGTCCACGACATCGATGGCGGCGGCAGCATTGATGTGGGTGGCTATATCGGTGTCTGGCGAGGCCTGGCTATCGGGGCAACCTACACCCAGTTCAGCACTGACGACTCGACCCGGGTGACCGGCAGCGTACCGCACCCCTTGCTCTTTAACACCTTTCGCCAGACGGCGCCTGAATCGCTCGTGCTCCGGCACGAAAAGCGAGTGACGCACGTGCAAGCCGGTTGGATCGTGCCAATCGTGGATCGCGTCGAGATGTGGCTGGTCGGTGGTCTGTCCTTCTTCCATGTGACCCAGGGGGTCATCGTTGACGTCGAACTGAGCGAGACGGGGCCTCCGTTCACACTCGTTGACGTCGGCGCCATTCGAACGCAGGAACAAACGGCCACGGCCGTGGGCGTCAACGCCGGGGTCGACGTGGCCTATCTAATCACCGATCACATCGGTGTCGGGGGCTTCCTCCGCTACGCCGACGGGTCGGCCAAATTGCCCACGCCCGGGGGGTATTCCTCGATCAGTTTGGGTGGATTGCAGGTGGGTGCCGGCGTTCGAGTCAGGTTCCAGTTGCGCCGCTAGCGGCGCATGGTGCGACTAGCCACCACGAGGCGCGACGGCAAGCGCGTCGTTCCTCGATACGACGCGGCACTGTCATCGCGGACCGCTAATCAAGGAACTCCTGCGCCCAACGCTCCAGCACCATCAAGCTGAACAGCAGGTGAGCGTGATTCTGGCTTCCCGTCAGATGCTCGGTGACCCGACGCGTCACCTGCGCCGGTTCGAGCCAGCCGCGCCGGCTAACCTGGTCTGGCCCGAGGAGATCCTGCATCATCGGCGCCCAGTCACGACGAAGCCAGGTCTTCATCGGGATCGAGAAGCCTTCCTTGCCCCGTGTCAGCACGGACTCGGGTAGCAAGCCCTTCATCGCCCGCTTGAGCACGTACTTGCGCTCACCGCTCCGGATCTTCAGATGGCCCGGCATCGAGAACGCCAACTCCATGACGTCGACGTCGAGGAACGGCGCACGAGTCTCGAGCGACGTCGCCATGCTCATCCGATCGACCTTCACCAGAATGTCGTCGGCGAGGTAGACCTGCAGGTCGGTGTAGAGCTGGCGATTGAGCAGGTCGTCTGTGTGCGCGCCGCGCAGATGGCGGCGAATCGGCGCATAGACATCGCTGCCCGTCAACGCCGCCTGCAGCGAAGGCGTGTATAGCCCCTTCTTCGCGTCGACATCGAGGAACGTCATCCACCGATACTGAGCGAGCGACTTCGGCGCCATGGCCATTCCGTGCGTGAAGCGTCGTATCTTGTTGACGAGGCCCTTCTTCTTCTCGCTCGGCGGTAGCAGCGCCGCGAGCCCGGCAGTAAACGCCACCGCAGCATCCGGAACAACCGTGGCCACCCGATGCGCGATCGCTTCCGCCTGATAGGTGTCGTAGCCGCCGAACAGCTCGTCTCCCCCATCGCCGGACAGGGCCACGGTGACATGTTCCCGTGCGAGCTGCGAGACCAGGTAGGTCGGGAACAGCGACACGTCAGCGAACGGCTGGTCGAATTGGGTCACCAGCCGTTCAAAGAGATCCGACAAGTCAGGGTTCACCATGCCCTCTCGGTGGCGCGTCTCGAAGCGGGTCGCGACCTCCCGGGCGTACGGCAGCTCGTCGTAGCTCGCCGACTCGAAACCCATGCTGAACGTATTGACCCTACCGGCGTCACCGTCGCACGCATCAGTCATCAACGCCACGATCGCGCTCGAGTCGATGCCCCCGGACAGAAACGCGCCCAGCGGCACATCCGCCATCATCTGTCCAGAAACAGCTCGCCCGAGTGACTCGCGGAGTGCCGCCGCCGCCTCATCGTCGGTCCAGTCGCGTACCGACACCGACGCGGCATCCCAGTACCGCTCGAGCTTGACCGCGCCATGCTGATACAGCAGATAGTGCGCCGGTGGCAGGGTGCGCACCGAGGTGAAAATCGTCCGGGGCGTCAGAACATACTCGTAGGTCAAGAACTGATCCAACGCCTCCAGGTTCACTTCCCGTGACACGTCGGGCCGGACGAGCAACGCCTTCATCTCCGATGCGAAGAGCAGACGCTCCGGCGTCTGCGCATAGTAGAGCGGCTTCTCCCCCGCCCGGTCCCGCGCCGCGAACAACCGCCGGTTCGATCCATCCCAGAGGGCGAACGCGAACATCCCGCGCAAACGGTCGAGCACCGCCACGCCATACTCCTCGTAGCCGTGCACGATCACCTCCACGTCCGAGCCGCTTCGAAATCGATGTCCCCTGGAGATCAGATCTGTTCGCAGCTCCGCGTGGTTGTAGATCTCGCCATTCGCCACGAGCTGGATCGCGCCGTCCTCGCTGGCGAACGGCTGCTGGCCACCCGCAACGTCGATGATGGACAGCCGGCGTATGCCAAGCCCGACACCGGGCAGCGTTACGGTGCCGTCCTCATCCGGCCCGCGATGACGCAGGGTCTCGACCATCCGACCGAGCTCATCGCGCAGCACCGGTCGTACCGGGTCACGTTCGACGATGCCTGCTATGCCGCACATGCGTGTATAAGAAACTGGACGCTCACATAGGGACCGCGCACCGCGCACCGCCCACCGTGGAAACCGAGCGATGGTACAATGGAGTCGCCAGAAGCGCCAGCTTCCCCACCCTGCGTTGTGCCTAATACGGTTGCGGCTGCCTCCGCTCCGCATGACAGTCCGCTGATGACGACCCGTGAAATTTGGCGCCGGCGACAGGTCATTCCGGTCGTCCTGTGCCTGACGGCCTGCTCGGGAAATGTCCCTGACGTCGATCGGCCTCAGATCACGCCGGTGACGACACGGGTCGCGGCGATCGCAGAACCCCAACCCTCGAACCAGTTAAACCAGCAACACACGATAGAGTCGCTGACAGGTGGCCGGACCCGAGCTGTCTGGATCCGAGACCTCGGCGACGGCACCGACATCCTCGGGTTCGGCGCCCAGGTGCTCGTGATGGGGTTCGACACGGGTGACAACCTCGGAGAACGCGCGATCGTCGAGACCCCTGGCACCTATGCTAAACCACTCATTACACCACACGGTGACCGCGTCGTGTACACGAGCCGCCATGAAAACAGTGTGCGCGTTGTGGACTGGAGCGGCGAGCGCAATCACCGACTGGTCGACGGGTTCCCACTGGCGGTCTGGAGCGACCCGGACACCGGTGTCGAGTGGGTGTACGTCGGCACCGACGCGCAGGGGACCGACCCCGAGTCGTATGGCGCAGTCCATCGGCACCAGATCGACCACCCCGAGATCGACGAGCTCGTCTGGAACAAGCGCGCGGTCAGCGGCGACAGCTTCCAGCTCTCGAGGGACGGACGTCTGGCCGGCGCGCTGGCGCGCTGGCCGGATGCAGGTGTGCTCGAGCTTCCGAACGGCGCGTGGCGACGGCTTGGTGATGGCTGCTGGACCGCGCTTGCGGGAGACGACAGTCATCTGTTCTGGTATTTCGACGGCCAGCACCGGAACCTCACGATCGTCGACACCGATGCCGAGGAAGACCGTCGCTGGACGGTGAATATTAATGGTGCGCCTGGTATCAACGGGTTCGAGGTCTATCATCCCAGGTGGAGCAACCATCCGCGGTTCCTCACCATGACCGGTCCGTACGCGGTCGGCGGGGCCGACAACAAAATCCGGGGCGGCGGCCACGGAGTGGAAATCCACGTTGGCCGGTTCTCACCGGACCACACCAGTGTCGAAGCGTGGATCCAGGTGACGGCGAACGACGCACCCGACTTCTACCCGGACGTTTGGATCGACCCGAACGCCGAGGTGCCTATGTCGACACCACGCGACGCCGCCGCCGGAGGGACACCTAGCCGGACGCGTTCAGCCTCACCGATCGTGGTCGACGCGCGTGTGACAGTCGATGTCCCGCTGCCCACTCCGCGCGATATCGCGCCGTATCGTAACGGGTTACTGGTACTCGAGTACGAGGTACTCGACGTCATCGACGGACGTTACGACGAGACGACACTGCTTGCGGCCCACTGGATCATCCGGAACGCCACCCCGCTCGACAGCGCCGCGCGTCCGGCCGGCAGCGTCGTCCGCATGAGGCTCGAACCATACGCCGCTCACTCCGAGCTCGAAGGCGAACGACTCGTCATGGACAGCGACCGTTTCGATTTGGCGCTCTACTACGACCTCGATACCGGCTCATGACGCAAGCCAGGAGCCATGTCGGGGAGCCTGGCCTATGACCACGGGCTGCTAGCCCGGCATGCACTCGAGCCCGGGGGCTCAGACCTCGACCCAGCATCCCGACGTCCGGCAGCTATGGTCTTCAGCTCGCACGTCTTCGTCTTCTACTTCCTCCCGCTCACTCTCCTGCTCTACTATGCCGCACCGTGGCGCGGTCGGCACCTGGTGCTGACACTGCTGAGCTATCTCTTTTACGGCTGGGCTAACCCGCTGTTCGTCGTGCTGCTGCTGTTCTCAACGGCGGTGGACTACCTGTGTGGCCTGGTAATCGTCGGGAGCGGCCCGCTGTGGCTCGGACGGTTAGCGAAGCTCCGTGTTAAACCGTCAAGTGCTGGCGAGCGCAGCCTCGGCAACGGCCCCCCGTCGAACCGATGGAGCCGCCAACTCGTGTCGCTCGAACCCGGGACGGCGCGAACCCGCAAGCAGCGGTCCGCCGTCATCGTGTCGGTCTGCACCAACCTGGCGCTGCTCGCCTTCTTCAAGTACTTCAATTTCGGCGTGGCGAGCTACGACACGCTGCTGACCGCGCTCGGGCTCGACGGACTGCGGCTCGATCTGGCCTTACGGATCACGCTGCCGCTCGGCATTAGCTTCTACACGTTCCAATCGATGAGCTACACGATCGACGTCTACCGAGGGCACGCCGCCCCGCTCCGGAGCTTTATCGACTTCGCCTGCTATGTCTCGATGTTCCCCCAACTCGTGGCGGGACCGGTCATCCGGTTCTCGGAAGTGGCTGACCAGCTGCGTGGCCGGACCTGCACGGCCACGAAATTCGCCCGCGGAGTGGCGTTCCTGAGCGTGGGGCTCGCCAAGAAGATCCTACTGGCCAACCCCTGTGGACAGATCGCCGACCTGGCCTTCGATGCCGGGTCGCGCGGCGCGCTCGACGCCTGGTATGGCCTCGTGGCCTACTCGTTTCAGATCTACTACGACTTCAGCGCCTACTCGGACATGGCGATCGGGCTTGGGCTCATGCTCGGATTTGTTTTCCCGAAGAACTTCGATTCCCCGTACCGATCCGCCTCGATCACCGAATTCTGGCGTCGGTGGCACATCTCGCTATCGTCATGGTTGCGGGATTACTTGTATGTCCCGCTCGGTGGCAGCCGGCACGGGCCGCGTCGCACCTACGTCAACCTGCTGCTGGTCATGCTGCTGGGCGGGCTCTGGCATGGGGCCGCTTGGACGTTCGTCATCTGGGGCGGGCTGCACGGCGCGCTCCTCGCGCTCGAGCGGGCGCGCGACAAGACCGCGCTCTACAGCCGCCTGCCGCGGCCCGTCCGTGTCGGCGCGACGTTCATACTGGTCTCGATCGGCTGGGTGTTCTTCCGTGCTGACGACCTGGGCGAGGCGCTCCGGTATTTGCAATCGATGCTGGGCCTCAGTGCGGTTGAGCCGTCTCGCGCCGTACTGGCCGGCGTCATGTATCAGCCGTATCTGGCCGGCACGGTCGCCGTGGCCGCGCTCGTTACCTGGAGTTGCCCCCAGACGTGGGACTGGACGCGGCGGTTGACAGCACCGCGAGCCGGGTTGGTCGTCGCGGCGCTCGTCACTGCCCTCGCCCTGCTGTCAACCCAGGCCTACAACCCGTTCATCTACTTCATTTTCTGATGACTGACGCAGTGATGCCGGCAAAGCCCTCAGCATCCCTCCAGTCTCCTGGAGTCACCGGGTAAACGATGTCCATCGACGATCTTCACCACTCCCGGGTCGCCCAGGCACACGCCGAGGTGGGACAGACCGAGGTATCGCGCCCGGTCGCGTTGACCCTCGTAGCCCTCTTCGTCGCGATTGTCACCGCGGTACCGACCAGCCAGGCGTGGATGGACCACCGTGTGCTGCACGGCGTGACGGGCGCCGCGGCAAACGCCGCCACCCGCGAGGATAGACCATCTTCAATCTCCCGCGTCATCAACAGCAACCGGCAGATGCTCGCCGCAATAAAACGATTTACGGATCGACTGGACACCGACTCCCTGGTGGCCAGGCACTTGCGTCCAGCAGTCCAGTTGCTGCTCACACAGCGTCTCGGGTCCGGTAACGAACGGGTCTACACCGGCCGCGACGACTGGCTGTACTACGCGACCGATGTGCAGCACGTGATCGGCCGGGGCTTCCTCGAAACGGCTCAGCTAGCGCGACGCGCCGCCTCCGGCGACAGCCTGTCCCAAGCTACCGCACCCGACCCACGTCCCGCGCTGCGTGCGTTCAACGATGCACTGGATCGCCGGGGTATCACGCTCGTGCTACTCCCGACACCGGTGAAGCCGAGCATTCATCCGGAGCACTTGGGTGTCAGGGCATCCCTCGCGCCAGTGCGAAACGCCTCCTTCTCGAAATTCGCCGATGAGATGCGAGCGGCGGGCGTGCTGCTGTTCGACCCGGCGCCGCTCCTGGCCGATTTCGGCGCGACCGGCAACGCAGCCTATCTGGCCCGCGACACGCACTGGCGTCCGGACGCGGTCGTCGCTGTCGCTCAGGAGCTCGCGCGCTTTCTGGATCGAGAGACACCACTGCCTGAGCGAGGACCCGCCTCGCTCGATGCTAGCGTGGCCCGAGTCTCCAGCGCCGGCGACATCGTCGGGCTTCTTGATCTCCCGGCGGAATGGTCTCCCTATCCAGCTGAGACAGCTGAGGTGCGACGCATCCTAACGGCAGACGGTCGGCCGTGGACACCGGATCCGACCGCAGATGTGATCCTGATCGGGGACAGCTTCGCCAACATCTTCTCGCTCGAGGCCATGGGCTGGGGGACAGCGGCAGGACTCGCCGAGCAACTCAGCTTCGCCCTTGGCCGACCAATCGACCGACTGGTGCAGAACGCCAACGGCGCGTTCGCCAGCCGTGAGGCACTGGCGCGCGAGCTGGCACGCGGCCACGATCGACTGGCTGGCAAGCGTGTCGTCATCTACCAGTTCGCGACACGCGAGTTGACCTTCGGCGATTGGCGCCTGGTCGATCTTGACGCACCCAGACCGGCGCCAGCGTCCGCAGTCCTGACCCCAGAGCCTGGCCAAGTGCTCTCCGTTCAAGGCCGGATTCGTCAGCTGACGCTAGCGCCAAGGCCCGGAACCGTACCCTATCGTGACCACATCATCTCGGTCGATCTAGTCGACATCGACGCTGGCATCACCGTGGTCAGTGGCACCGAAGCCCTCGTGTATCTCTCGAGCATGGAGGACAATGTCTGGACGGTGGCCGCCAGTCTGGTCGTCGGTCAGAACATCACGCTGACACTCCGCCCATGGGCCGAGGTCGCACCCGAACTGGACGGCATCACACGCTCCGAGCTTATCGAGGGGAACGTGGTCTTCGCCGAACCCTGGTGGGGCGAGTTAGCGACGCTACGACTCACTTCACCCTGACGGTGACAGGACATCGGCTGGAGGCAACACGACGTGTGCACACGTGAGGATGTCGCCCTGCGCAACAGATCTAGGCACAAGAGCATCCCCGTCGCCGCGGTGGCCGTCCTGGCGTCGACCATGTGGCACGCAGGGTGCGGTGGGCCGGACATCGACGACCTGATCGGCCCGTTCCGCACCGAACTGGGTCGACTGGCGAGCGACGCCGAAACCGCGGAGCGGATTGGCGTGGCTGGGCTCGATGGGTGGCTGTTCTTCAGCCCGGAGCTGCGGCACGTCAGTGTGGGGCGCTTCTGGGGCCCGGAGGCGACAGTGGTCTCCCGGTCGCGGCGTGCCGAGGATGCCGATCCGCTGCCGGCCATCCAGGACTTCAAGCGGCAACTCGACGACCTCGGTGTTGAGTTGCTTCTCGTGCCGGTGCCGCCCAAGGCAGTCGTCTATCCGGAGAAGATCTCGCACGCGATCACGACACCAATTCCGATCCCGCGTTTCGACCTGGCGCACGAGCGGTTCTACGAGCGACTGAGGGCGGATGGGATCGACGTGCTCGACCTGACGGACCTGTTCATCGCCGAACGGTTTCACCCGGACGGGCCGATCTATTGCCGCACCGACACTCACTGGTCAGGGACCGGGTGCACCATCGCCGCCGCGGCGATCGCCGGCACCATCCGAGGCAAAGGCTGGTACCACGATCTCGACACACAGCCGTACGCCGCCGCCTGGTACAGCACCACGATCACCGGTGATCTGACGCACGAGGACGGCGTCCCCGGGCTACAGGAAGAGCTGCGGCTCCGCGGTGTCGTCTCCGGCACAGGACGGGATCGCTCCCCGCTGTCGCCTGACCCGACCAGCCCGATCGTGCTGCTCGGCGACAGCCACAATCTGGTTTTCCATGCGGGTAGTGACATGCACGCGACCGGCGCCGGGCTTCCCGATCAGCTCGCCTTCGAGCTCGGCCTGCCGATCGATCTGGTGGCGGTTCGGGGCTCCGGCGCGACCGCGGCCCGCGTCAACCTGCTGCGTCGGGCCCAGGCCGATCCTGAGTACTGGAGCCGAAAACAGCTCGTCATCTGGTGCTTCGCGGCTCGCGAGCTGACCGAAAGCGATGGCTGGCGGCTGGTGCCCGTTGCACCCTGACCGTGGTCAGCCCCCTGCCTTCCCGGAGTCGTCGCTCCGACGGTCCCGGATGACCTTGGCCGGCACTCCGGCGGCAATCTGGAAGGGTGGGATCTCTCCGAAAACGACTGCCCCTGCCCCGATGATCGCATCGCGGCCGACCCGAGCGCCGTCGGCGATGACGACATGCGCGCCGAGCCACACGTTGTCGTCCACCTCAATCCCCTTGGCGACCCGCCCTTGATCGAGAACTGGCAAATCGGTGCGATCGTGGAGATGGTCGCCGCCAACCAGGTACGTGTAGGCGGCCACGAGGGTGTTTTTACCGAGGCGGACGTGGCCGCCCGAGAAGATTTCGCAGTTGAAACCGATATTGGCGCGATCGTCGATCTCGATATCGCCGTTCTTGCAGCTCAAAATGGTATTCCGACCCACGAACACGCCGTTGCCGATCGTAATCCCGCGGTTGTCGGCGCCCTTGGCATCCAGACAGCAGTTGTCGTCGATAACGACGTCGTCGCCGATGCGAATCTTGTGAGGATGCCGGATCACGACATTGCGCCCGAAGACCACGTTCCGTCCCACCCGCCCCAGCAGCCGCGGATAGAGCTTGGACCGGAGGAAGAGCCCCATCGCGCCTGAGAGCGAGGCGCAGAGGAACGTGACCGCCTCGTATCGGACCAGCGGCCACAGCCCGGGTTGTCCCACGACCAGGGTAGTGTAGCGCTGGACCTTGGACCGACCCGGCGCGAAGAGCTCCTCCTGGATGACGGTGATCCGGTGGTCGGTCTCGCGAGAGGGTGTATCGCCGTGCGGGGGGGGTGACTCGGCTGCCAAGGGGATTGTGGGCGGCTTACGCGCCGACTGTGAGTATACCATGCCCCGTGATATCCTTTTTCGTTACTTCGAGATCCGGCCGACCCCCATGCAAAACATGGCGACCCACCACGCCCTCGCGCTGCCAGTGATTGCTACTCGAGCTGGCCTCGCGATGGTAAACCACGGCGAGCTCATCGAGCTAAACATACCCGAGGTCGGCGCGTGATCCCCCTGGCCGACCTCCAGGCCCAGTACGCTACGATCAAGGACGAGATTGACACCGCCGTAATGAGCGTGCTCGCTAGCGGCCGGTTCGCTCTCGGGCCGGAAGTGGCCGCCTTCGAAGAAGAGTTCGCGACCTATTGCGGCGCCGATCACGGCATCGCGGTCAACTCTGGCACGAGCGCACTCCACTTGGCGCTGCTGGCTGCCGGTATCGGGCCAGGTGACGAGGTCATCACCGTCCCGTTCACCTTCGTCGCCTCGGTGGCGACCATCCGGTACACCGGCGCCACGCCGGTATTCGTCGACATCAATCCGCGCACCTGCACCATCGACGTCGCACAGGTGGCGCCAGCCATCACCCCGCGCACGAAGGCAATCGTGCCGGTGCATCTGTACGGGCAGCCGGCAGACATGGATCCGCTGCTCACGCTGGCCCGTCAGCACAACCTGGCGGTGATTGAGGATGCGGCCCAGGCCCATGGAGCCGAGTATCGTGGTCGCAGAGTGGGCGGACTGGGAAACCTGGGCTGTTTCAGCTTTTATCCAGGAAAGAATCTCGGCGCCTGCGGCGAGGGGGGCATCGTCGTCACCAGCGACGAGACGCACGCCCGGGCAATTCGGTCGCTTCGGAACTGGGGCGAAGACCGCCGCTACCATCACACACAACCCGGCTTCAACTATCGCATGGATGGCATTCAGGGGGCGATTCTGCGGGTCAAGCTGCGTCATCTGCCGGCATGGACCGAGGTCCGGCGCGGGCACGCTGCGGCTTACGACCGAGTGCTGGCCGACACGGGCGTCACGAGACTGACGGTGCCGCCCTACGCCCGTCACGTGTATCACCTCTATCCGGTGCAGACCCGGCACCGGGACGCCTTACGTGCAGCCCTCGAGTCGGACGGCATTCAGACCGGCCTCCACTATCCGCTACCGATCCACCTGCAGCCGGCCCATGCCGACCTCGGCGGACACGTGGGCGACCATCCGTGCGCCGAGGCGGCGGCGGCCGCCACGCTGACCCTGCCGGTCTATCCAGAGTTGCCAGAGAAGGTGCCGGCCCGCATCGCCGAGGTCATCCGGCAGACGCTACCAACTTGATTCGTAACGTATCTCGTCGACGCGGGGTATCCATTTCCGGTAATCGTGCCGAAACATTCCGGTAGCCCTCCCAGGGCCTCTTCCAGTGGCAACGCCCGAGCACACACACCTGGACACTAACGCCGTTGAGCCCGGACCGGTCCACCTCCGCCGGTTCGTCTGGGTGAGCCTGGCGGTGTTCATATTGTTGGCCGTGCTGCACACGTGGCCGCTGGCGCTGTCGCCGAGCACCCTGTCCCGTAACGACAACATGGATACCGTCTTGCACGAGTGGACGCTCGCGTGGCTGGCGCACCAGATCGTGGCCGACCCGATCCACCTCTTCGACGCGAACATCTTCTATCCCGAGCGGTTGACGCTCGCTTACTCGGACCACCTGTTCATTCCAGGTATCTTCGTGGCGCCTCTGATTTGGGCCGGCTGGTCCCCGGTTCTCGTCTATAACCTTCTACTCATCGCTGGAATGGCGTTGACGGGCTGGGTGATGTGCCTGGTGATCCATCGATGGACCGGCAGCCGGATGGCCGGGCTGATCAGCGGGTCACTGGTGGCGTTCAATTCCTTTACCCTGACGCGCTTCCCCCAGATCCAGGACCAGCATCTCGAATTCCTGCCACTGGCGTTGTGGACGCTGGACCGGCTGATACGCGTTCCCTCCGTCCGTCATGCTCTCTCGCTGGCGTCGTGGTTCACCCTGCAGGCCTTGACGAGTGGGTATTGGCTCCTCTTTACGACAGTGGCGATGGTGGCCGGGGCCGCCGCGAGACCCTGGGAATGGATGGTGCGGACCAGACGCGCCTTCGTGCCGTTTGCGGCGCTGGCCGGCGGAGTCGCCGGGGTGGCGATGCTGCCGTTCCTCGTTCCGTACTGGATCGTCAGTCGAGAGCAGGGGCTAACACGGAGTCTGGAGGAAGTCGCTCTGTACTCTGCGCACTTCAGTAACTACTTGTCGACTGGGGGCCGGCTGCACTTCGACGCATGGAGCCACACGTTCTATAGCTACGGCAGTGAATCGCTCTTCCCGGGCGTCCTCGCGATGACCCTGGCCGCTGTCGCCGTTGGGTCAGGCGTCGCGTTTCGCGATGTCCGAGCACGCATGGCGGTGGCGTTCGGGGTCGCCGCCTTTGCGCTCTCGTTCGGTCCCGCATTGCCTGGCTATGCGGTGCTCTACGAGGTATTTCCGCTGATGACCGGGATCCGCGGCGCGTCACGGTTCGGACAACTCTGGCTCGTCGCCATCGCGATATTGGCAGGGTTCGGGTGGGTATGGCTCAAACACGCGCTCTCACGCGTCGCCATTCCCTCGCCCCGCACCGTCGTCCTGCCGCTAGGTGCGGCACTCCTGATCGGTGTACACGCGGAGGCCCTGCGGGCGCCGATCAGCTACACCGAATTTCAGAAAATTCCGGCAGCTTGGGACGTAGTGCGGCGCCTCGGCGATGACGCCGTGATCGCCTGTTTCCCGTTTTATCCTCGCGAGTTGGTACATTCGAACGCGCGCTACATGCTCTACTCGACCCGATTCTTCAAACCGATGCTCAACGGCTATTCGGGGTTCAGGCCGCAGAGTTACCAGCGCCATGCCGAAGCGCTGCGGCCGTTTCCCAACCAGGCGTCCATCGATTATTTACGCGAGGTCGGCGTGACCCACGTGGTCGTCGAAGGGCACCTAATGAGCAACAGCCGTCTGTCCGCGCTCGGCCGGTTCTCGGACCTTCGACTCACGTTCACGGACGGCAGCCTTCGGATCTACGCGCTGGAACAGGTTCCCAGGTGAACCGGGTCGCGCCCTACTCGGGCACCGTGGGCTCGTAGTACTGGCGATAGTCTCGGATCACGCCATGCCGGGCGAGCCATCCGCCGAACGGTCCCAGCCAGCGGAGCACGAAGTGGATCGTGCGCCCCAGTTCCGTCAGCTCGATCAAGTTGCCATCGAAGTCCTTCACAAAGAAGAACCACTGGCCGTTGGGCGACTGCTCGGGCGCGCTCACGATTTCAACGCCTTTCCTGATCAGATAGTCGTGCCATTTCTGGGTATTGCGAACATTGAAGCAGAGGTGCGTCAACCCCACACGATTCCACGGGACCTCGACCGGCGGTTGTGCTGGGTGGAACTCGAAGATCTCGACCACTACACCACCGGGCACACGGATCCAGCCGGTTTTGCAGGTCGGCTGTTCGCCGTCGACCCCGAAGAAACTTCGAATCCGTTCGGGTGGCTGGTCGGACACCCCCACGAGCGGACAGCGGAAAATGTCCCAGTAGAAGCGGACCGCCCGGTTGAAATCAGAGACCGTGATGCCGCAGTGGCTGAAGGATCGTGCGCGCACGGGAGATGCTCCTTGTCTTGTTGACGCGCTTCGAACGTCTGGCGTCAGGCGCTCGTGCGTTCCTCTTTTGACGCGTCCGGCACCGCGCCTACCCGGAGCTCAGTCTCCTTGATGTGATCCGCGACTCTGAGGGCCTGGGCCGCGATGGTCAACCCGGGGTTGACGGCGGCCGACGACGGAAAGAACGAGGCATCGACGACAAACAGGTTCTCGACGTCGTGAGACCGGCAGTAGGAGTCAAGCACCGACTGCTGAGGGTCGGTGCCGAAGCACAGCGTTCCACACTGATGCGTCGTGTTCTTCTCCTTCGCACTGGGCCCGATGGGCAGACCGCGCGCCCCCATAGCCGAGACCCGCACGCCGTCGTGAGAGGAGGTGATCACGACCCAGAACCCGAGTCGACGGAGCATCCGCCTGACCTCTCCGACCAGGCGATCGTGAGCGGGCACGTTGTTGGGACGATAGCTGAGGCGAATCCGACCGTCCGGATCGACGGTGACCCGGTTCTCTGCTCTCGGCAGATCCTCGGTCATCGCCAGCCAGTCGACACCGCGCGCTACCCACGCGTTGTAGGCCCAGAGCGGCATCCAGGGAACGGCCGTCTGCGCCATCACCCCGTGCGTACGTCCCTGCGACTGGATATGTCCCAGCGGATACCCGCCCTCGAGGCCACGCAGATAAAAGTCGTTGATGGCCACCGTCTTCTGAAACACGGCGTGGTTTCTACGGAACGGGTGAAAGCACTGCAGCATGGTGGCCAGATGCGCCATGTAGCGTCGCCCGACCAGCCCGGACGAGTTCGCCAGACCATTGGGATGTCTGTCACTGGCTGAACGCAGGAGCAGCGCCGCGGAGTTCACCGCCCCACAGGACACCACGACGAGCGGCGCCTCGACGCGATGCATCTCACCGCCTCGGTCCACCTCAACGGCCTGGATCCGATCACCGGAGGCATCAGTCAGTAACCGACACGCCAGGGCATTGGTCCAGAGCGTGATGTTCGACCGATCGCAAAGTGGCCGTACACAGCACACGTCGGCGTCGCTCTTGGCGTGTCGCTGACAGGGAAACGAGTTGCACGTATTGCAGAGAATGCACCCATCCTGGCTCCCCGGGTTTCGTAGGCCCAGAGGCAGACTCGATGGATGTAACCCTTGGCGCTCGAGTGCCTCAACATATCGAGCCATTCCGTCGTCGTGCGGCACCGGCGGATGTGGAAACGGTCCACGCGTGGCCTCCGTCGGGTCGCACCCGCGTTCTCCATGCACCTGATACAAGCGCTCGGCCCGCTCGTAGTACGGCTCCAGCGTGTCGTAGTCGATCGGCCAGGCTGGCGACACGCCGTCCACGTGCTCGACCGTTCCGAAATCTTCGCGGCGCAATCGATAGAGGACACTACCCCAGAACTTCGTATTGCCCCCCACGCAGTAGTGGGTGTACGGCCGAAACGGATCGCCAGCGCCGTCGATCCAGGTCTCCGACGTTTGGTAGCGCTTGTGCTTCCACACGGCTGCGGGGTCCCAGTTTTCCGGCTCCTGCGGCACGAAGTCGCCGCGCTCGAGGAGAAGGATCTCGGCCGATGTGTCCGCCAGGACGTGCGCCAGCGTGCCACCACCCGCTCCGGTGCCGATGATGATGATGTCGTAGCGGCTGGTCAGCATCTTATTAACACGGGGCGGCGCCCCGAACCCCAGTGGCCGCTCCGCGGGTACCCCACAGCCCCACGCCGCGTCCGCGAGGCGCGCATGTGCGCGCCGTGCCTAACATCCTATCTAGACGGGGCTGCGCCCCGAACCCCCGCCGGCGGTGGCGTAGATCTGGTCCATGATCCGCTGGTCCACAATGGCGGCCTCGAGACTCATCTCGGGCGCCCGATCCTCACGGATTGCCCCAAGAAAGTCCCGATACATGGCCTGGTAACCGCGCATATCGCGAAACCCCGGCAAGACCAGCCGCGGCACCGACGGCCCTCGTGCCAACACGACGGCGCCGTTCGACTCGAACGTGATGATTCCCTCGCGCCCGAACAACTTCGACAGCCTGAGCCCACGCAGCAGGGACGGCACCTCACGCGAGTAGAAGAGCGCCCCCACCGCACTGTTGTCGTACCGGAAGGCCACCATCATGCTCTTGGCGCGGGCGTCGGGACCCTCCCGGGAGGCGGCGGGTAGAAACCCCCGCGCTTCGGTCATGACGGGGCCGAGGCTGTTGGCCAGATGCAGCCAGTGAATCCCCTCCTCGAAGAACGCGTCACCGCCCGCCATCGCCTCGTCGTTCCGCCAGTCGTCAGCGCGTTTGAAACGCTTGATGAGCGTCGTAAAGTGCGCGAGCACCATGTCGCCGATGACACCTTCCCGCAGCAACCGCCGCAGACAGACCGCCAAAGGCTTGTAGTGATCATTTTCGCCAACGAGCACTACCCGTCCGGCCAGGTCACGGGCCGACAGGACCCGCTCGTAGTCCTCCATCCTTGGGAAGGCCGGCTTCTCGACTAGCACGTGCTTGCCGGCAGAGAGCGCCTGCAGCGTGAGATCGCGATGCAAACGCGGCGGCACCGCGATGACCACTGCGTCCACACGCGGGTCCTCCATAGCGCCGGAGTAGCTGTCGAAGCTCGCCGCACCATGATGGCGCCGCCGGCAAGCCTCCGCCTTCGAACCGTCACGGCTGGCGTAGCTGCAGACGACCTCTCGCCGCAGCGCCCGCAGATGCCGGCTGTGAACACCGGTGATGAAGCCGCAGCCGAGAAACGCGATGTGTACCCGATCTGACACCGCTAGGCTCCTTGGACAGCGTTTCGGGTAACAGGCGAGTCAGGTCTCGATCTCATTCTTATCGCTCTTGCCACGACAGCCTCCACTCAGGGAGTCTAGCAGCCCGTGGCGAAGGCGGATTCTCCTCGGTCGAATACTGCCGGTCGGCTTCCGTGCGCGCCTTGTCCTGGCTTGACGCGGCTTCTTTCACAACGGGTCTCGGTGCGACGCGGGAGTTGCACCACAAACCGCTATTCCAGGATGACCGACACTTGGCACCAGAGCAGGCGCGTATCGCTCGACCCCGGCTCGACCTCGGAGGGTACAAACCCGCCCTCCGGGTGGACGCTGATCGGAATGAGCTCCCCACCGTGGGGCACCGAAAGGGCCAGCTAATGGGTCTCCCAGGGGGCCAGATCTAGCTGCTCGGCGTGGTCCCCTACTGTCACGGCAATCCCGTTGTCGACTCCGCCGTTCCGGATCACCACACGCATCTGCGTCGCGTCGGCCGGCGAGACCAGAAACTCGCTGACATGTTCGCCCCGGACCCAGTTGATCTCCGGCTCGACGAACGAGTTCAAGTCCATGGACAGCAGATAGGATCCGGGCCGCTCCCCCACCGACCTGACTGCCCAGACCCGGCCCACGTCCGGTCGTGCGCGTCGCGGAACGAGACGCCGCGGCGCGACGGCCACACGGGAAACCAGCTTCGCCGTGTCCGCGCCGGGAGCAACCAGACAGCAACGCCGAGCGCCAGTCCAGATAGGAGCAGGACCGCCAGCGCGCGCCAGTCTGACGGGACGGTCGTCATGACGGCCGGTCGGGAAGCACCGAGACCGGCTCGTCGACAGGTGTGTCGAGAAACTTCCGGATGTAGTACGTCGGCTTCCCTTGCGACTCGTGGTAAGTCCGTGCCTGCATCTCGGCCAGCAGCCCGAGCGTCACCAACTGCACGCCGGTAAACAGGAACAGGATCCCGAGCATGAGCAACGGACGATCATTGAGAGCCTGCCCACCAAACAACCGAAGCCAGCCCAGCCAGCCGGTAATGGCCGTGCCGGCCGCCCCCATCAGCAGACCCACCAGCCCAAAGATCTGCAGCGGCCGAGTCGAGTAGCTCAGCAGGAACTTCACGGTGGCGAGGTCGAGGAGGACGCGCACCGTGCGGGAGATCCCATATTTGGACCGGCCGTGACGGCGCGGCCGATGATTGACGACGACCTCCGCGATTCGAACTCCTTGTTCACTTGCTATCGCCGGAATGAACCGATGCATCTCTCCATACAACCGGAGCGACTTCACGACCTCGGACCGGAAAACCTTCAGGGAGCACCCGTAGTCGTGGAGCCGCACACCGGTGGCGCTCGAGATCAGCGCGTTGGCAAGAACCGACGGCAACCGGCGGGACAGCCAGCGGTCCTTCCGCGCCTTGCGCCACCCGCACACGATGTCATAGCCCTCTTCGAGCTTGTCGACCATCCGGGGTATGTCTCGCAGGTCGTTCTGCAGATCGCCGTCCGCGGTGACGATGATCTGTCCACGGGCGCTGGTGAACCCAGCAGCGAAAGCCGCCGTCTGACCGAAGTTACGTCGAAATTGGATGATTCGGAGTCGCGAGTCCGTCGCGTGCAGCCGGGACAGGAAATCGAACGTCCCGTCTGTGCTGCCGTCATCGACGAAAACCACCTCGAAGGTGCGGCCCCATCCCTCGAGCGTCTCGGTCAACTCGCGACACAACGCCTCGATGCTTTGGGCTTCGTCCAGGAGGGGGATAACGACCGACAGCTCTGGAACCATGGAGGACGCTAGCCGTGCTCGACCAGTCTAAAAGTGTACGACCTCATCACATGTCGCCGACAACGCACGGTGAGTAGACAGTGGTGAAAATGCCGCGTCCCACCAAGAGTCGTCGTGTTCGACGCCGCGCCGGTCTGGCAAGACGTGACGAAGGAGCGTACCGGCGAAATGCGACCCCGCTGGATAGAAGCCCAGCACCGGCCCTTGACGGATACAGCGCAAGCCGAATGCAGCGGGGCTTTCACAGTGGGTTGCTAGCCCCCGCGAAGCGGGGCTAAGCTTTGCGAGAATTATAGGCGCAGGAGCGCACCAACGTCAATACAACTCGTTGCATCAAAGTGGGTTACACGTCAGCGGCCATCGTCTTCCGCATGCGCATGAGGATATAGGCGCCCACTCCGAGCACAACGGCCGCGACCACCACCAGCGACACCAGCGGACTGCGGGCGCGCAGGAGCTCGACCGCCTGGTCCCCATAGCGCACCGCCAGCAGCCCCTCGCCAAAGTAGCGTAGCCCTCGGCCAACCGCAACCGTTGCGCAGAACGTGGGCCACGGCATCCTGGTCACCCCGGAGAGGAGGACGAACACTTTGAACGGCGCCGGCGGAGGCAGCAACGCTGGGACGATGATCGCCAGCACGCCGAACCGTCTAAACAGCCCCATCGCCTTCCCGAGCCGCGGCCCAGAAAACCGCTTCCGCAAAATCGCCTCGCCGCCTTTGCGTCCCAGCACATGAAGCACCAGGCACCCGGCGGTCGACCCCAGGGTCGCCATCGCGGCAAAGTACGGCATCAGCTCTTCGTTCCCCGCAACCATCAGGACAACGAGCACATCGTTGATTTCTGGCAGCGAGAGAAACGACGAGTCGAGAAACGCGACCAAGAAGAGCCCGCCCCCCCCGAGCGAAGAGGCGAACGCCTCCAGCCAGCTGAGGATACGACTCATAAAAGACCTGTGAAGACCCGGGGCCGCGCATGCGGGGCGAGCGGGCCGCCAGCCCAGTATAGCGGACGTGCAGATGGACCCACCCGTCGCATCGCCACCTGTCCGGGTCTCGGTGTTCTCTCGATTCGGCAGCCCTTTGACTTCCCGCTGCAAAGTTCTTGACGAACGGACCGAGTCACGGTGGCGCCACACCGCTCATCATGCCGGCCACCTACGGGGCGACCGACATGGTCGAGCTACTACTGGAGGGAGGCGTCGACCATCGGCGGGTCACGGGTTGTCTACGGCGCCGCGTCACTAGAACAGTACATTAAAGGCAAACGAGGTCGTCAGCCCACCCAGGTCAATCCGTTCCTCGAGGAACCCCTGGTCGATGCCCAGCACTCCTTGCACGTCCTGATAGCGGACCTCGACGCCAACCGCGAAGCGGGATCCCGCGAGGACCCGCACACCACCCAGATACACCGCCCCGACATCGTTGCCATCGGCCACGAACTGGTCGCGGAAGATATCCAGAGCCAGGGTCTGGGACGAGAAATCGATGAACTCCCCAACCTCGCTGTAGCGCCAGTTAAAAAGCCCGACCCCGGCACCAGCGTAGGGTTGTATCGCCGACCGCTGCCCGAACGGAAAGAACCGGGCGGTCGTCGTGATCGGCGTGACGCGCAGCGTGAAGTCCTGTTCGATCTCGGTGCCATCCACGTTGACGAAGTCGTCGTACACGCTCAACACGGTCTGCTGGTAGAAGCCGACGCCGAACCCAACTTCGAGATATTCGCCCAACCCGACGAGCCATTCGGCCCCCACGCTCCCGTTATCGAACTGGTCCAAGTCGAACGCGAACAGGCTGAGGTTCTCGACGATCACGTCGTCCGAGATTCGAGTGTCCTCTCCGCGCAGCGCGAAGTATCCCAGACTCAGGCTCAATGAGCTTTGCTGCGCCCAAGCCGGTGTTCCGAGCCAGAACGATATCGCAGCCACCAGGACAACCGTGCAGACAGACCGTCTCGACATAACATTTCTCCCTGCGGGATGGCGCCCCGCCTTTCATGCAGCCGACACACAGAGTGCCGGCAACCACCAAGGGAGTGAGCAGGAATGATGCCAGAGCGATCGATACTGCTAAGTGGCTCTATTTCAGTAGATTATCTGAACAGCTGAAGTTACCAGGTGTCCCAGATGGAGGCCAGGTCGTCCGATTTGGAGCACGGCGGTGGGGGGGGGGGCGAAGGCTCACCGCGACCTGTCGGCAATCACCGCGAGCATCTCTTCATGAATCCGACCGTTCGACGCGACGATTTCCCCGCACTGTGTGTCGAACGGAGTGCCGTCAAACCGCGACACCAGGCCGCCAGACTCCTCGACCACCAGACTGGCGGCAGAAAGGTCCCACGGATGCAGTCTTTGCTCCCAGAACCCATCGAACCGACCGGCGGCCACGTAGCAGAGGTCGAGCGCGGCTGACCCGAGACGCCGGACCGCACGCGCCCGCGCCACGAAGGCGGCGAACAGTCCCACCACGTCGTCGACTGTCTCGTGGACGTCATACGGGAAACCAGTGCAGAGCATGGCATCGAGCACCGCGCCGGAGCCGGACACGCGGAGCGGCGCACCGTTCAACCAGGCGCCGACACCGCGCTCGGCCGTGAATAGCTCGCGCCGGGTCGGGTCGAACACCGCGGCCACCTCCGGTCGCCCATCCACTTCGAGCGCCACGCAGGAGCAAAACATCGGCAACCCATGCGCGTAGTTGACAGTGCCATCGACCGGGTCAAACACCCACCGGTACCGACCCCCTGTTTGGTCGTTCTCGAATTCTTCGGCCAACACCCCGTGGTCTGGAAACCGCTCGGAGATGGTATCGCGGCACATCCGCTCGACCTCCAGGTCTACTCTGGTAACGAGGTCGATCGGGCCCTTCTTGTCGATCTGGAGGTCGCCGCCGAGGTGGGCCATCTGAACCTCACCGGCACGCAGCACGACATCAATCGCCGTGGCCAGCCACGCGGGGGAATGGAGCATGGGCACCGGGTGCTGGATAAGAGATGGAAGAGGGGGTTGTGGTGTCAGGGGCTCGCGGCGGCGACCGTCTTGACCATCACCACCTCCATGCCACCTTCGGGTGCACGCTGGAGGCATAGATCATCCATAAAGTGCCGCATGAAGAAGATGCCTCGCCCGCTCGATTTCAACAGATTCTCTGGAGCCAACGGGTCGGCGACCTCGACCGGGTCGAACCCATCGCCCTGGTCAACGACGCGCACCGTCAACCTGGTCGGCCCACCGGTCGGCGTCACGGCAAACTCCACTTTGACCCGCTTGTCTTCGTCTTCCCGGTTACCGTGCTTGATGGCGTTGATGACCGACTCACGCACCGCCACGCCGACCCAGTGGCTCGAATCACTATCGAGACCGACGAGCCGTCCCATCTCGTCGCTGACGACCTGGACGAAATCCAACATGTCGAAGTGGCTACGAAACTCAAGGCGCACGACGCTGTCGGTGACCATGCCGCTAGAATTCATCGAGGCGGAACACTCCGCCGCCGCAACGGACGTCCACGCACCCGCACGCGGGCCGTCACTGGCAACGCCCACGTAAGTAACATACCGCCCGCGCCCCGGTTGGCGCAAGCGGTACCGGAGCACGGGACTCGTCCATCATCACGCCCTGTGGCTCGGCTTTCGCCACGGGCTGCTATAGTGCTGAGATGGCGTCGGTTGTCGTTCGTCCGGCCGCGCGTGTGCATGGCCACCTCACACTTCCCGGCGACAAATCCATCTCCCACCGCTATGCGATCCTGGCCGCGCTGGCCGACGGCTCGTCGACGATCTCGCACTACGCGCCCGGTGCCGACTGTGCGGCCACGCTCGCCTGCCTCGCGGCGCTGGGTGTCATGATCGAGACCCACCACGACGCGCTGGATAAGCACCCTGATCAGCGGGTGATCACCATCCAGGGGCGCGGTATCGGTAGGTTGGCTCCACCGGCGTCCACCCTCGATGCCGGCAACTCCGGCACGACGCTCCGGCTGCTGTCCGGTGTGCTCGCTGGACACCCGTTCGACAGCGTCATCACCGGCGACCGGTCCCTCCGCCGGCGCCCGATGCGGCGAATCATTGAACCGCTGTCCCGCATGGGCGCCAACCTCAGCGCCGACCACGACCGCCCGCCGATCGTCATCCGGGGCGTGGCACTGCGGGGCATTGATGTCACTCCGCCGGTCGCGAGCGCACAGGTCAAGACGGCCGTACTGTTGGCCGGACTCCTTGCCACGGGAGAGACAACGGTCAGAGAGCGACACCCCACACGTGACCACACGGAGCGGGCATTCCCACTGTTCGGCGTCGAACTCACTCGCCGCGACGGGGCAATCTCGGTGCAGGGGGGGCAACGACTGCGTGGCGCCAGTCTCACTGTCCCTGGAGACGCCTCGTCGGCGGCGTTCTGGGCAGCCGCTGCCGCGGCGTTGCCACACTCCGACGTCACGCTCGACGACATCGGTCTCAACCCCACCCGCATCGAATATCTGTCGCTCCTCGAGAGAATTGGCGCCCGGATCGAGCTGCTCGGCACAACCGAAGCCGGGGGTGAGCCGCGCGGCTCCGTCCGCGTCAGACACGGCGGCAATGCGCGACTCGACCTCGGAACAGACGATGTGCCAGGGGTCATTGACGAGCTGCCGGTGCTGGCGGCACTGGCCACCCACGGCGGAGAGCTGCGTGTTACTGGCGCCGGCGAGCTGCGGCACAAGGAGAGCGACCGGATCACGGCGCTGGTGGCTGGATTCCGCGGGTTGGGCGCGCGTATCGACGAGCTGGAGGACGGATTTCACGTGTTTGGCGACCAGCGTCTGTTAGGGGGAACGGCCGACGCCGCTGGCGACCACCGCCTGGCCATGGCATTCGCCATCGCTGCGCTGGGGGGGGCGAACCCGAGCAAGATCCACAACGCCGAGGTCGTTGACGTGTCGTACCCTGGCTTCTTCGGCGTCCTGGCATCCATCAGTCAGAGTTGACCTCGACGAGGGTCGGTACGGCGCGCACGTGCGCGCCCAGCGGGAGGTTCGGGGCACAGCCCCGACTGAGGAAGC
>Ga0302123_10000779_pt1 | contig 23961 bp, 24 predicted proteins | sample CB21_321_MG_FD_203109 | JGI IMG/M metagenome (GOLD analysis project Ga0302123, IMG submission 203109) | Marine microbial communities from Western Arctic Ocean, Canada - CB21_32.1 | ecosystem: Environmental > Aquatic > Marine > Oceanic | place: Canada: Western Arctic Ocean | collected 2017-09-28 | reverse complement strand
AACTTCATGTGCTCCTACCACGGCTGGACCTATTCTAATGAAGGGAAGCTCGTTTCCGTTCCCGGTCTGCAGGAGGCCTACTACGGCGAGCTGGACGTGGACAACCTCGGGCTGGTGCCGGTGGCCCACCTAGAGAGCTACGCGGGGTTGGTCTTCGCCACGTGGGCGGAGGACGCCCCGACACTTGAGGAGTACCTGGGCGACATGCGTTGGTATATGGACGTGCGCTACAACCATCGCGACAACGGCACCGAGTGGATAGGCCCGGTCAAGTGGCTTATGCCCTGTAACTGGAAAGCGCCGTGCGAGAATGCCATCGGCGACAACCACCATGGGCTCATCACCCACGCTTCGTCGGCCATTGTGCAGGCCCAATTTAAGGGTGGTCAGTCCAGGACATACCTGAGCCACCGAGAGCGCTTTCTTCAGCCTGGCCGTCAGGTCAGCGCGGGCAATGGCCATGGCCTGCTTGTTACCATCCTGGATGAGGATCGCGAAGGCCAAATGTCCAGCAACCTGCGGGACTGGGACAAGACAAGGGACTCAAGGGCGGTATACGAACAGGAGCGGCAGGCAGAGATGGAGCGGCGTTTGGGCACCCTACGGGCCCGGCGGGTGCAGCCCGGCAATTCCAATATTTTCCCCAACCTCTTCTTGGGTGGGGCGCTGGCGATCCCGCGAGGCCCACGCATGACCGAGGTCTGGACATGGGTACAGGTGGACAAGGACGCACCGGAGGAGATCAAGCGGGCGGCGATTCAACAGATGCCCCAGGCGAGTGCCAGCCACCTGACAAGCATCCACGCTCAGGACGACATGAACAACTGGGCGCAAGTGACCGACTCCGGTGCTTACACGGCTGTTCGTCACCTGCCCCAAGACCTGAGCATGGGCATTGGTCACGACACCAAAATTGATAAATTCCCAGGGGTACGGCACTCCCAGTCCTTTTGTGCCGAGACTAACCATCGGTCCTACTACACCCGCTGGGAAGAGTTCATGAACGCCGGGAGCTGGGCCGATATCCCCATCGACCCTATTACGGCGAAGTTCGAAGGCACCGCCACTTTGAAAGGGTAGTCAAGGTAAAGCAAGTGCGGCGGCTAAATCGCCTTGCTGATGGTGAGCGGTGCAAGTGAGGTTTTGATGAAGTCCATGGGGGGGTGCGCTTAACAGGGCTCACCTCCCCTATGGTTTGTGCGATAGGGGAGGAAATCAGGCGAAAGCCTTCTCCCCGCGCGGGAGTCGGGAGTGCTGTGCAAGAGAAACGAGCGTAGCACCGCTCGAAGAGAGAGGCAGGAGGTTCTATGCTAGGTCTGGTTTTGGCGGCGTCTAACGTGCCCCCCATGTACCGGCCACGGAAGGACTGGCAAGCGATTTACAGCAGCCAGGTCACGGAGGGCATTCCGTCACCCAACGAGCTTGAACAGGAGACCGACGAGATTGTCGACCAGTACATCGACCGCATCCACAAAGGATTCGAGGCGTTGAAAGGCCAACTCAAGACCTATCAGCCCGATGTTCTAGTGATGCTAGGCTATGACGACGGTACCTGCTTCTCCGATGTGCAGGTGCCCCAATTCAGTACATACACTGGCGAGGAGATCTCCGGTACCACGGCCATCGAAGCTCTGGGCGAGAAGCCCGAAGATCACATGGTGACGCTGCCGTGCGCTCCGAGCCTGGCCTGGGAAATCCAGGCCGAGTTGGTGGATCGAAGCTTCGATATGAGCTACATGAGCGTTCAGAACCCCTTGGGGAAACCCGAGAACGGCACGAGCTCGGCGTTCACCCGTCTCCCCGCGACGCTTTTGGATGGGATGAATGTGCCCGTCATCCCCATTTTCATTAACTGTCACATGGAGCCCACACCCACCGGCCATCGCTGCTACGATTTCGGTAAGGCGTTGGGAGGTGTCTTGGAGGATTTGCCTGCCAAGGTTGCGGTGCTTGCGGTGGGTGGTCTCTCCCACGACCCCAACGGTGCCCGCGCCGGTTGGATTGATGACAGGCTGGATAAGTTCGTGTTGAATCGCCTCGGGAAGGGCGATTCCCAACGCCTGACAACAATGTTCGACCTTGACTCCGATACCATACGCGGCGGCACTGGTCAGATTCGCACCTGGATCGCCGCGGGTGCTGCAGCGGAGGCCAAAGGGGGCAAGGCGGTTACGATTGATTACATACCGGCGCTGCGGGCCATGACGGGCATCGGCTTTGCCCACTGGCCCCTCAGTTAAGATAGTTAGAATGAGGTACAATCTTCGAAGGAAGCAGATCGATTCGGTAGAGGAATAAGGAGGGCGTATGCCACTCGGACTAGGACTAGCAGCTTCACACGCTCCGGGAATGTATCAGAAGACCGAAGAGGGTTGGGATGCCCTGTGGCAGCGTCTGAGCCTGGACCGCGGAATCCCGCAACCCGCCTCGGTCTCTAATGAGTCTGGCGAGCAGCTCCAGGAAATGATCCGCCGGATCGATGCGGGTCACGCCGAGATGAGGAGGCAGTTTGAGGCCTACAAACCGGAGATCCTGATTATTATCGGCGGCGACCAGGTCGAGGAATTTGACCGATCCAACGTTCCCCAGTTTATGATTTACTTGGGTGAGCATGCCAAGGGCAACAAGCCCGGCGGTCCCCTTGGCGATCCGGAGCCCCCACAGGTCGAGATGGAGGTCGATGTTGAGTTCTCAAAATGGCTGCTGACCAAGCTGGTCAAGGAGGAAGACTTCGACATCTCCTTCTCCTCCGCGCTGGTGAACCTTCCCGGCCGGCGGAAGGGTTTGCCCCACGCCTTTGTGAACCCAACCTCCGTGCTCTTCGAAGAGGTGCAGACCAAAGTCTGCTTGATTTTTGAGAACACCTACGACCCGCCTAGCCTTTCGGCCAAACGTTGCTATGACCTTGGCCAGGCGATTGCACGGTTGGTCAAGGACGACCCCCGGCGTATTGCCATCCTCGGTTCCGGCGGTCTGGCCCACCACCCCGGTGGGAAGCGCTCCGGTTGGTTGGACGTGCCCCTGGACACATGGTTTCTCGAGCAACTCGCCGCGGGCAACGGCCAGGCCACCAAGGCTATGTACACCTTTGACTCGGACACCATGGTTGGCGGCACGGGGGAGGTCCGCGCGTGGATTACCGTCGCCGGCGCTATGGAAGAGGTGGGTTCCCGGGCTACCGTCCTCGATTACGTTGAGGGTGCCAAGACCGTCACTGGGCTTGGTATGGCCTATTGGCCGACCGAAGAATCGGCCGTAGCAGCCCGCTAACCGAATAAAGACTAGGTAAACAAAAGAGGGGACCGGGATAAAATTCCGGCCCCCTCTTTTGTTTTGTTCCGACCCTGCATGCCGGGGATACGTTTACATTATCCACTTGAGGTAGGGTTCCGCCCAGCTCACCGCTTCTATCGTCAAATAGAACAGCAAGACGGTCATAGGGACTTTGCCTAGTGCCAGGTACAAGAGGAACTTTTTTTCGGGTAGCCTGATGCACCTGCGATGAGGCCCGCCACATCCAGCGGGATAATAGGGAGGAGGGCGGCGCCGAATACCACGTCGCCGCCAAACCGGCCCATCGCCCTACTCATAAACCTTTCGATCCGGCTACCTTCGAGAGGTATCTGACATTGAGTGCCTAGCCAGTACCCGGTGAGCTCGCCAAGGTTCCCCCCAAATCCGGCGGCGATGCCTACGAGGATGGGATCGAAGTCCTTGGCGAGTACTATCAGCGCAGCGAAGATTGGTACAGGTATGACAACACTGGCCGATCCCAGGGCGCTCAAGATGAACGCCACCGCATAACCCACTGGCCCGATGTCCCCCAGCAGTGGTCGCAGCCATGCGGTAAAGCCCGCAATCAAGGTGCTGAGAAGGAGGAAGAGGGCTATTTTCTGGGCCCGAGAGAGCCGAACCCCGAAGAGCGACCGTTGATCGTTGTCTAGTGCGGTCAAGGGTGTGGACAATACCGGTAGTTCCCATTACGTGCAAATCTATCCATAGATTAGATGAGGGGGGAAGCGTGCCTGGTTCGCACCGACGGGCACTTCCTGGAAGCCTCGGACGGAGCATCCGAAAGGCCGTTCAAGCTAGGTGGCTAAGAGTCCCCAACGCGATGTTCTGGGCGTTTGTAGGCAGGGAACCCCTACGATTTGCTGATCTTTGCGAGGACATCTCCCTCGCGCAGCATCAAATACTCCTCCTCATCTTCGGTGAGCTGGGTCCCCGCGAACTTGTTGAAAAGGACGAGATCCCCCTTTTGCAGCGCCATGGGGACCAAAACGCCGCGCTCCGTGATGCGTCCAGGTCCGGCTGCGATAATCTGTGCCTCCTCAGGCCGCTCTGTGGCAGTGTCCGGAATGACGATTCCACCTTTGGTTTGCTGGTCCTTCTTGATGGGCTTGACGACGACATGATCGCCGATTGGGTGAAATTCACGCATGGTATGCTCCTCTGAATTTTGGAGATGGGTGCCGTGTTGTGCGGGCCTTCGCAATGGTACACACCGCCGTGGTGGAGTCAAGAAGCCATCTGCACCTAGGTGCGATTGTGATACAGTTGCAACGTATTATTGTCGGGTACTGCTGGGGACACACTCGTTGATAATCCTCACGAAGGAGGAGGTGAACATGGCCGCGAAGGAAGTGACGGGGATACTGCGCAAGGTGGATATTACGGTGACCAGCCTGGAGTTTGAAGACGAATCGGGGAAGCAAGCGACCTATGAGTTTCTGCTGCAACCCCAGTCCGTGGACTACTATTTGCTCACCAACAGGAAAGTGACTCTTCGGATTGAAGAGGACATCGTCCAGGAAGTGATCATCGCTGACTAACTTCCGTCCCCGGAGGCGTCTTTGGGCGTAACCCGAGGCTAGGGTTGAAGAACACAAACACTAGGAGAAACACGATGGTTGTAAGCCAAAAGTACCAGATCGTGGACATGGAAAAAGGTAAGCTGGACAGGCGTATCTTCAGTGATGCTGGTATCTACCAGGAGGAGTTGGAGAAGGTCTTTGGTCGCGCTTGGCTCTTTATCGGCCACGAGACTCAAATCCCCAACCCCAACGACTTCTTCCTCACCTATATGGGGGAGGATCCGGTCATCCTCACCCGCGACGCCAAGGGCGAGGTTCACGCTTTCTTAAACATGTGCCGTCACCGGGGGAACCGCATCGTGAGGGCCGACGATGGGAACGCTAAGAACTTCATGTGCTCCTACCACGGCTGGACCTATTCTAATGAAGGGAAACTCGTTTCCGTTCCCGGTCTGCAAGAGGCCTACTACGGCGAGCTGGACGTGGATTCGCTCGGCTTGGTGCCGGTGGCACATCTGGAAAGCTACGCGGGGTTCGTCTTCGCGACCTGGGCGGAGGATGCGCCGGGCCTGGAGGACTACCTGGGTGACATGCGCTGGTATCTGGATGTGACGTTCAACCGCCGTGAGGGTGGCACGAAGGTTTTCGGACCTGACAAGTGGATCATCCCCAATAACTGGAAGAACTCCGCCGACAACTTCATCGGCGATGGCTATCACGCCTCCATCAGTCACCGCTCCGCGACCATGGTGCTGCGGAGCTACCGGACCATGGCGGGCAGCCAGCCCAAGGGCAAGGAAATGGCCCCGTATTCTCGTCCAGGTAATCAGATATCAGCTGGCAATGGCCACGGTACGGGTGGCGTGAGTTTTGCCGAAAGCGACGAGCAATACTGGGCTATGATCGCTCAATTCACCAAGCCGGAGTTGGTGGAATACGAGAAGTCGATCCGTGGCGAGGTCGAGGAGCGGCTTGGCTACGACCGGGCATATCGCATACGAACCGCCCACCATACGGTGTGGCCTAACTTCTCCTATCTGGGTGGCGGAGTCATGCGATTGTGGTTGCCGCGGGGTCCCCTTCACACCGAGGTCTGGGCATGGGGCTATACAGACGCGGAGGCGCCAGAGTCTATCCAGCACATGCAACGGATCAGCGCAATGCAAACCTTTGGGCCCAGCGGATTGTTGGAACAGGACGATATGGATAACTGGCGGGGCAGCTCGGAAGCGGGGAAGAGCCCCATAGCCCGGAAGTATGTCCAAGATATTTCCATGGGGGTCGGTCACGAATCGAGCGACCCTCGGCTGCCGGCGGCTCGTGGGATTCTCCCCAAGGCCCAGGGCGAGCACCCGCAGCGCAACATGTACTTGACCTGGCAGCAGTACATGAACGCCGAGAGCTGGGCCGATATCCCATTGGATCCGACTACCGCGAAATTTGAGGGTACCGCGACCATGAAAGGCTAGCGGTCTCTGAGGATTGAGACCAGCGGTGCTCCGGCCGTAAGGTTTGGATATCCCTCTCGTTGCCGAGAGCGGTAAACTATCGCTCAAAGCGAAAAAGCCTTCAGTCTCGCTGCCCCCGCAGGTTGCTCGAAATGAGGATGGGCATTATGCATATTGGCGAACCGTCCTCTAAAGTTTCCATTGTCGTCCCCACTTACAATGAGCGGGAGAATGTGGCCCCGTTGTATGAGGCCATTCGAGAAAAGCTCGAAGGCAGGTGGGACTACGAGCTCATCTTTGTGGATGACAGCAGCCCAGACGGAACGGCGACGGTTATCGAACGGCTCACCGCCGAAGACCCCCGTGTGCAGTTGCTCCAGCGACCCGGTAAGTTGGGTCTGGGGAGCGCGGTGGCCGCGGGGTTTCGCTTGGCCCTGGGCGGCTACTGGGTGATGATGGACGCCGATTTATCCCATGATCCCAGGCACCTGCCAGTCATGCTGGACATGCTTGCTGAGGCCGATATAGTCGTTGGGTCGCGCTACGTACCGGGAGGAGGCATCGACAACTGGCCCCGCTGGCGGCGCTTCAGCAGTTGGCTGGCCAACATCTACGGCCGCGCCGTCGTTGGATTGGCGGTGCGCGACGTTACATCGGGATACGCTGCCTTTCGCCGTCCAGCGTTGGAACCGCTGCTGCCGGGGCTTGACCCCAAGGGCTTCAAGTTGCTCTTGGAAGTTATCTCAAAGAGCAACGACGCCTCAGTGAAGGAGGTACCCATCCGGTTTGTAGACCGCCTCCACGGACGCTCGAAGTTCGGCCTTCGAGAGGTGGAGACCTACCTGGGCCGTTGTTGGGCGTACCGGCGTGAGCGGCGTCAGCGGGTCACCGTGCAGAGGCCAGGCTAGTTTGGCGGTGCGGGCCCCGCTCTTTCCTGGAGCAGATAACATCGATACTTGAGCCATTAACGTGAGCGCGGCGCAAGCGTAGCTTGAGCCCAATAGGATCCTCGGTTTTAGAAGGCGCGAAGGAGGACACATGGTTATCGAAGTAGACAAACTGGTTGATACCGAGCGAGGGCTGGTGAACCGAAAGAACTTCACCGACCCGGAGATATACAAGCAGGAGCTGGAGCAGATCTTCGCTCGCAGTTGGCTCTTCCTGGGCCACGAGAGCCAAATCCCCAACCCCGGCGATTTCTTCAACACCTACATGGGCGAGGATCCTATCCTGGTCACACGAGGCAAGGACGGCAAGGTCAACGCCATGCTGAACAGCTGCCGCCACCGGGGCAACAGTGTTGAACGGAGTGACCTGGGCAACCGCAACAACTTCATGTGCACCTACCACGGTTGGACCTACGACCTGGCGGGCAAGCTCATCACGGTGCCGGGCTTCAAGGAGCTGTACCACGAGGAGTTGGACTTGGAAAATTGGGGCTTGGTGGCGGTGAGCCAGCTGGAGAGTTTCCACGGGCTCATCTTCGCAAACTGGGACCCGGAAGCGCCAGGGTTGCTGGAGTACATGGGTGAGTACGCCTGGTTCCTGGAGACGCGGGTCAACCCCCAGGGTCAGGGTTCCGAAGTGGTGGGCGGAATCCACCGCTGGAACATGGACTGCAACTGGAAGTTCGCTGCCGAGAACTTCATCGGAGATGGCTATCACGGGACCACACACCTCTCCGCCATCATGGCGGGGCACGCGGTGTTGAACAGTCGGCAATTGAGCCAGATGGACGCGCGCGAGCCCATCAATGCGATGTTTCGGCAACAGAGCAGTCCCAACACCTTTCGTATCGCCACGAAGTACGGGAGCGGCGGTGGCTTCCAGCTAAAAGCGGCTGATGCCCCAGTTGTGCCGCCGGATATGAAGGACCAAGGGATACGGGACTATTTCCAGCAACGCTTCGAGGTCATGACGGAACGCCTTGGCAACACCCGCGCGCGGATAGGCGGCTGGAACGCCATGTTCCCGAACTTCTCCATTAATTCCAGCGCTGACCAGATTCACGTTTGGAACCCACGGGGACCGTTCAGCACCGAGTGCTGGGTGTACATTCTGGTGGACGAGGCCGCGCCCGCTGCGGTGAAGAACGCGCTTCGGGCCTCGGCCCAACGCCACTTCGGCCCCACGGGCATGTTTGAGCAGGACGACGGCGACAACTGGAAGCTGAGCACCAAGGGAAACAAGGGAACCATCGCCAAGCGTTACCCGCTGAATTACCAGATGGGACTGCATGAGGAGATTCACGCTGCCACGGACGACCTTCCCGAACGCTGGCAGGGCCACATGGGCGATACCAACCAGCTGAACCTCCATCGCCAGTGGCAGGACATGATGAGTGGCAAGAGCTGGGCAGAGATGCGCCAGCAGCCCTTCAAGCGCATGGGTAGCTGAGTGTAAGGCTTTAAGGGACTCGGCAATCGATTAAGGACCGCGATGAATCGGGGCCCCTAATTAGCTTGGACGTTGAGTACTTTAGCGCGGACATTGGCCAGCAGCCCTCAGGTAAATCCAGCTCGATCTCTCCGGTACAATCAAATAGCTGTCGCTCTCGGCATAGACCACGTTAGGATTGGACGCCGTGAAGACGACCCCCGAAAGAGTGGGGGGCGGGGCGGTCCGTCACCGATGGCCATAGGGGTCGCACTGTTCTGAGACCGTCTGCGGAACTCTTTAGCGTGCTCTGCGAGGCGAAAATCACCAATGTGGAGGTTACTGGAGAGCCCGCGCGGGATCGTTTATTTGAACGATGGTGCTCTGAGTCCAGCTCGCGCCGTTGCCGCGAGACACCCAGGCGAAGTAGGCGCCCTCTTCGTTGGCGTAGATGACCAGGCCGTTGCTGGAGACCGCAAAGCTCGTGATTGTCTTGGTCAGCCCGGTTTATGACTGTTTCCAACAGGGTATATAGTGCCATCAATCCGAATAGGGTAGATGGCAAAACGTGAGGTAGGAGCATCCGCTCCCCGTTAGGTCCGTCCCTCCGTCCCTGCATATGGCCTAAAGAAGCTGTGCAGGAAGTTCCGCTTATGCACCCATCGGTGTGCCGCGCGCAAAACTTCCTCCGGGATAGGGGAGCCTTTGGCGGGTTTGGTAATCTTCAGCGCCAAGTAGTCCTTCCCAGGAAGCAGGGGATCGTTCTCGACTCGCTGTACATGGCAGTCCTGGGCCTCCGCCAATGCCTTGAGCTCAGCATAACCCTTGGTCTTTCGCTGCGGCGTGATGTAGATAACGAAGTGGTGGCTGCCAGCCATGTCCTGGAAGTGGTCATCGCCGTTACCGCCCCCCTCACCCTGGGAGCCCAGTCGCAAGTGAGCCCGCGTTATGCCGTACTTGCTCATACGCATGCGGGGAGTCTAGGGAGCACCCGTCCACATGTCAATGCAGATTTGAGGAGATGTTTTGCGGCGGTTCTTCAACGTCGGAATGGACGTAACTCCAGTGGCTACGGCAACCCCATGGAATCGGAGCCGCCCTCTGCGGTCAATGGCAATTTCAGCATGGAAAACCGGGCCGTCTCCGTAGGAACCACGGTGAGCTGATGCAATACCGACTCCACGCCATATATCCCTGCCAGTCGCGACTCGCCCAATCCAATTGGGCTTTGGCACAGCGGCCTGCTGACCAAGTCGATCCAGACTTGCAGCTTTACCTTCACTCAGCTGACCGCCGTCGCCTACTTCTGCAGGGTCCAACCGGTTATGACCGCCACGGTCACAGTCGCGGAGTAGCGTGGGCGAGGCAACATGCCGGTGGCTTTACGGCGCGCACCGCCTGAATCGCTTCGGTATGAGCCGGTGGGGAAAAGGGAGGAGGGCCGTATGAGCCCGGTTACCGAGTCAGCAGCTCGAGGCTGTGGCCGTTGGGATCCCGGAAATAGACGCCCCTGCCGCCGCCCCTGTGGTTGATTTCCAAGTTGTCCTGGGCGTTTGGCTGGCTTCCGAAGGCGATGCTCCCATCCTGGATGCGCTGGAAGATGGCGTCAAACTCGTCGTCACTCACCTTGAAGGCGTAGTGATGGTATTCGAATTGCTCCCGGGTGTCGAAGTCCAAGGTCAGCGAATCATCGACACGCACTGGCGCGAAGTGGCCCGTGGGCCCGTCGTACCAGAGGCCGAAGATGTGGGCGAACCACTTCGCCGCCGCCTCGTTGTCCGTGGCGGGGACAATGGTATGGTCGAGATGAATGGCCATGACACTCCTCCTATTTTGAAGGTGCAAGCTCCTATCCTGCTATGTAGGCTATTCCGGGGGACTAGGCACAGTCAAGCGTGGCCTGCGGTTGCTCCACGGCGCGGCTGCCTCAAAGGCTCCTGAGGCACGCAGTACATCCCATTCCCTGCCGATGCCGCCTACGATTTGGAGACCCACGGGAAGTCCGGCAGATGAAAAGCCGCAGGGGATGCTCGCTGCCGGTTGTCCACTGAGGTTGAAAGGGTAGAGAAAAGGCGTAAAACCCCAGTCGGGGTCCACCGCTTCGCCGTCAATTACCGTGGGGTTCTCCTCTAGAGAGAAGGGGAGAGTGGCCATGGTCGGGGTGAGCAGCAGGTCGTAGCGCTGAAAAAAAGCGTCCATTCGCTGCCGGTGCCATTCCCTTTCTCGGAGGCGTGAGGAGAACCTGGTTGCGGGCCATGCTGCGGCCTCCGTGACCCAACGCACGAGCTTAGGCGGGAGGAGCCCCGTTGCGCCGGATTCAAGCGCTGGCGCCAACGATAGTGCCATGTCAGTTAGCAGGAGGGTGGCGAACACGTCGATGAGGCATTCGGTGTGGATTTCGGGTACTGCCTCTTCCACCGTCGCGCCTAAATCCTGGAACACCGATATCGCAGCTGCAGTAACGCTTTCCACCTCCTTGTCCACCGGCCGGTCGTCCAAGCGGGGACTCCAGGCCATACGCACGCCCTTCAGACTTTGAGTTTCCAAAGCCGTTGAGAAGTCGGGAGGCGCTTCTCTCAGGCATAAAGCGTCTCGAAGGTCTGGGCCAGCAAGGACTTGGAGAAGGACAGCGGCGTCTCGAACATTATTCGCAAGGGGGCCGTTCTGGGATAACGCCCGCCAGCCTCCGGACCCCTCGTAGGAAGCAGGCACCCGGCCGGCGGAGGGCTTTAAGCCGTAGACACCGGAAAAGCTGGCGGGTATTCGAATGGATCCTCCGGCGTCGCCTCCGAGGGCCAATGGGGTAAGGCCAGCCGCTAAGGCCACAGCGGAGCCGCCGCTGGAGCCTCCTGGGGTGCGGCTGGGGTCCCAGGGATTGCGGCAGGCGGGGCCCAGTAGGTTTTCCGTCGTCGCCTTCCATCCAAACTCCGGCGTGTTAGTTTTGCCTAAAATGAGCGCCCCTGCCCGCCTGATGCGCTCTACGGGAATATCGTCCGCATCGGGAACGAAATCGCTGTGGAGAAGCGATCCCTGGGTGGTGCGAATGCCCTTGGTGGCGTTCAGGTCCTTGATGGCAATGGGCACGCCGTGGAGCGGACCGAGTGCATCGCCTCTCATCACGGCCGATTCGGCCGTTCGGGCCGCCTTCATGGCGAGGTCGGCGGCGACGGTGATGAAGGCGTGGAGGCCACCCTCATAGGCATCGATGCGTCGCAGGAAGTGTTCGGTCAGCTCCACCGGCGAGAGGGCTCTGGCACGGATCATCTTCGCCAAGCGCCAGGCTGGAGCGTAGGTCAGTTCTTCCCCTGACATAGCTAGGCGGATGCCGTAAACCGTTGCGGAGAGAAGGGCTCGAGAGGATAGTCTGTGTGGCCATGAGCGATAAGCTGGGCCAGGTATTTGCCCGTGACCAGGGACTGCAATATCCCTTTGCGGTAATGCCCCGTGGCCATGTAGACACCGTCCAGTCCGGGAGCTGTGCCGATAATCGGCAGGCCGTCGCTGGACTGGGCGCGCAGGCAGGCGGTCACCCGGCGTATCCGCGCGCTCGCAAGCATAGGAGCCAACCGCCCGACGGCCTCCATGATGCTTCCCCCCGCGTCCTGGGTAGTTGTAGTATCAAAACCAGTGTCCTCTTCGGTAGTCCCCACAAGGAGCTCACCGCTGGGCTTGGGGAGCACAAAGCCCGTATCATGGAAAATGGCGTGGTCGGGCATTGGCATGGGTGGCTCCAGATAGATGATCTGGCCCTTTACTGGCTTTACGGGCACGCTGCTGCCTAACCAATCGCTGGCGTATAGACTCCATGGGCCACTGGCGATTACCACGGCCTGGGCTAGGATGGAGTCTTCACCCATCATCACGCCGCTGGCACGGGAGCCGAATTTGAGCAGACCCGTAACCTCGCCGTGGCTGATGGTCACTCCATTGCGTTGGGCGGCCTCTGCAAGGGCCAGGGCAAAGAGCCGGGTCTCCAGCTGCGCCTCTTCGGTGTACAGGGTGCCCCTGCACTCTGAGGCCAACCAGGTGGGGAGCGATTCCAGAGTCTGTTCGTCGAGCCAAGAACACTCGATACCCATGTCATTCTGCCATGCCATTTGTTCGCGAAGCGCGGTCATCTCGGTCTCGGTGAAGGCGGGTCGCAGAATGGGCGTGTCGGTGAGCTGGTAGTCGATGCCCGACTCCTCCAGGAGTTTTGGCGCCAGAGAGCGATGGAGCTTGAGGCCCTCCACACCGAACTGTACGACGCTCGCAGGCAGCCGGTAGCGGCCAATGGGACTCAGCTCGCCTGCCGCGTTGCCCGACGCATGGTTTGCGACGCCGTCACGCTCGACAATGGTGCAGCGAAGGTGGTGGTCGCTGGCAAGGAAGTAGGCGACGGCGCAGCCGCTGACGCCTCCGCCCATGATGACAACGTCGGCTGTGGATGCGGTCTTGCTCATTGGTTGCTTGCTAGGCCGGAGAGAGGTTTTCGCCCTGATACCGCCCGGCGTAGGCCGACGCGGTGGCGGAGGCCAAGGACACGAATACCAGTTGAAGTACGCGGGCGTTACGAGCCACGGTGAATCCGTAGGAGTTGTAGACGGTGATGAGGGCCTGGGACCTGCCGTGGTACCCGGCGTCCCAGACGGCGCTGTGTAGAGTGACGCCGCTGCGAAGGAGGCTGGAGCGGGGCTTGGCGAGGGCCATCAGATTCGTGGGCAGATGAATCGTCTCATTCAAGGTAATCAGGTAGGGCCCAGGCGCGAGATGAATGAACCCTTGGTCGTCGAAGCCCAGTTCCTTCGCGTCTGGCAAGCGACGTTCCTCAGGGGTGAGGCCCAATCGGCCTGCGCCAAGAAATTCCGAAACTGCCTCAAGGGTGAGGTCCATGCCGTTGGGCTGAAGCTGAGCATTCAGGTCACGATACCCGGTAACCAGCGGCGCTGGACATTGAATCAGGGACTGGATGTGTTGGTGGGGGAGCGCGGCCAATTCAAGCCTCCATGGGAAGGGGACGTGGCCAGCTGTTGCGCCACTAGTGCCAATGCCGGTGCTACTATAGTGACCGCGCCCTGAGAGTGTCAAAGGAGCGAGGGTGCATATCTCGTGCATGCAGCATTACGTATTACTGTTTTCGTAGAAATACGCAATAATATGATCTTAATAGCATCTCTTATATGCAAATATAATGGGATATTTCTATAGCCTGGTGTTGAAATCGTTGGAATTTCCCTTGACTCTTGCTTGCACCCAGTCTAGCATGGAACTAGCGCTGATTGCCGGGGAAATCGAGGGATTCGAGGAAGGAGGGGCCGCATGCGGGGCTACTGTATGAAGTGTCGGAGCGAACAGGAAATGGCAGACACTCGGACTGTCACCATGAAGAATGGCCGCCCGGCGACTGAGGGTAAATGCCCTGTATGCGGCACCCGGATGTACCGGCTGGGTAAATCCGCATAGCTGTAAGATAATTTCCTTACCAGCCCGTCCCGCTTCAGCAGGGCGGCTTTTTCGTTTTCCGAGGAACCGCTAAAAGTCGAGGTTACTAGCCTATAATGGGCGACAGTGCCGTTCTGGGTGTTTAGCTCGACCGTTTAAATGCTGGCTCCGCGGCAGCTTAGGGGAGGAGAGACGGTGGAGATTGAGTTAGAAGGCATCACAATCGGCGCGCTGCAACTGCGGTTCTATTCAATTATGATCCTGCTGGGTTTGGCGGGAGGGATTCTCCTGGCCCAAAGGCATGCGCGCCGGCTGGGTGAGGACCCTGAGCACGTGGTTAACATCGCTGTACTCGGTGTTGCACTGGCCCTGGTGGGCGCGCGGCTCTACCATGTGTTTGACCAGAACGAGTGGCCCTTCTACCGCGACAATCCAGACCAGATCATTGCCATCTGGAATGGAGGCATAGGTATCTTTGGCGCCATTACAGGATCGTTGCTGGCGCTCTTCCTCTACGTTCGATGGAAGGGCCTCAACGTGGGGCGTTGGCTGGATATCGCTGCCCCGTCCTTCCTGCTGGGCCAGGCCATTGGCCGGTGGGGCAACTTTTTTAACGAAGAACTGTTCGGTTCCCCCTCCGACCTGCCCTGGGCCATTCCCATCAGCGCGGACCGTGTGAGGGCGGAGGCGCCTGAGTATTTTGACTTTGCAAACAGCGTGGCCCTGGAGGACCGCTTCCACCCGTTGTTTCTGTATGAATCGTTCCTCAGCTTTCTGGGGGTGGCGGTGATGGTCTATATCTTTGCCAAGTTTGGGCCAAGGATGGTTCAGGCAGCGGGAGTGCGCCGGGTGGAATGGAACCCAGGCTGGCGCTTGCGCACGGGAGATATAGTGCTCATTTACTTCCTCTGGTATCCCACGGAGCGCTTCTTCCTTGAGTTCTTGCGGAACGGTAACTGGGTACAAGCCGGAGTGCCCATGGCGCAGTGGTTCGGTGGAGCCATGGTTTTAGCAGCACTGCTTGTTTTCGTATGGCGTCATCGCCAACCAGCCCAGGAGTGGGCCGCTACGGGAGAGGACCCCACTCGACGCTCGCGCTCCGCGGCCAGGAGACAGCGCCGCCGCGCTGGGTAAGTACGTGGCGATATTGAGCAAACGAGTGCTGGTCACCGGCGGCGGCGGATTCATAGCCTCCCACGTGGTCGATCGGCTGAGCGCCTTGGGCCATGAGGTTACGGTGTTTGATGACCTTTCAACGGGAGACCGTGCCAACGTCGCTTCTGGCATCCACCTGGTTGAGGGGAGCATCAACGACGCTGACGTCCTGAACCGGCTCTTTCGCGAGTTCTCACCCCAGTGGGTGAGTCACCATGCGGCCCAGGTCAGCGTGGCTCAGTCCGCGGAAAACCCATTGCACGATGCGAACGTGAATGTGTTGGGCTCGATCCAGCTTTTGGAGGCGTGCCGCCGCCACGGGATCGAGCATCTCACCTTTTCTTCCACCGGCGGTGCTCTCTACGGTAACCCCGATACGGTGCCCTGTGACGAGGATACGGTCGTGCGGCCCACCTCTCCGTATGGCGGGGCCAAGAGCGCAGTTGAAGGATACCTCCGGGTCTACCGGGCCACCTGGGGCATTAAAAGCGTGGCATTGCGCTATGCTAACGTCTACGGGCCGCGTCAGTCTCCTCACGGCGAGGCAGGGGTCGTCGCCATCTTCGCGGGGAAAATGCTGGCCCAAGAGCAGCCCATCCTGTTCGGAACCGGGGGGCAGCAGCGGGACTTTATCTACGTGGCCGACGTCGTGGAGGCCAATCTCCTGGCTATGGAGCAGCAGTTGGAAGGTGCATACAACGTGGGAACGGGCATCGGGTCGTCGGTTAACCAGGTGGTAGAAGCGCTGCGCCGTGCCTGCGGCTACACGGGCCCTCTGGCTCGACTCCCGGAGCGGCCTGGGGAAGTCCAACGCATCGCCTTGGACGCGACGCGTTTCACCCAGGCCACGGGCTGGCGGCCCAAGACGTCGTTGGAGGAGGGAATCCAGCAGACGGTTGATTCCCTCCGGGCTGCGAACTAGGTACGCGCCCGTTAGTCCGGTTGAGCGTCCTACTCCACTGTCACGCTCTTGGCTAGATTGCGGGGCTGGTCGACGTCGTTGCCCAGATAGACCGCTGTGTGGTACGCGAAGAGCTGCAAGGGCAGGGTGCCAATGATCGGCGCGATTTCCGGAGGACACGCCGGCACCCACAGCACGTCGTCCACCACCTTAGCGATATGCTGGTCGCCTTCCGTGGCGATGGCCAGCACTGGTCCGCTTCGGGAGTGAACCTCACTGATGTTTCCCAGCATTTTGTCGTAGAGCGAGTCTTGGAGCACGATGGCCACCGTTGGCGTTTCTGGGTCGATGAGAGCGATGGGGCCGTGCTTGAGCTCGGCTGCCGGAAGCCCTTCCGCGTGGATGTAGCTGATCTCTTTGAATTTCATCGCCCCTTCCCGGGCGATGGGCTCCATGAGGCCGCGTCCGATAAACATGAAGCGCCGGAATTTACTGTAACGCTGGCCCAGCCGGGGGTACTCCTCCTGATTAAGTTCCAGAGTCCTGCCCAAGAGGGCGGGGAGATGGGTTAAGGATTCCAGGTGCGTCCGCAGAGACCCTTGCTCAAGGACGATGCGCTGCTCGCCCAGGTGGAGCGCCAGTAGATAGAGACAGACCATGGAGTTGGTGAAGGTCTTGCTGGAGGCCACGCCAATTTCTGGGCCCGCATGCATGAGCATGGTGCCTTCGGCGGCATAAGTCGCTTGGCTTCCCTCCACGTTACAGATGGTAAGGAGGCGCGCTCCTTCGGCTTTGGCCCGGGCCATGGCCTCTAGAGTATCGGCGGTCTCTCCCGACTGTCCCACCGAGACCACCAGAGTGTGCTCGTCCAGCACGGGTTGGCGATACCGGAACTCGGAGGCGTTTTCCGCCGTGGCAGGCAATCGGGCTAGGCGCTCCATCAGCCGCGCTCCCACCTCCGCGGCGTGGAGGCTTGTGCCCATAGCCACGAAGACCACGCGGTTAAGCGCTCGGATATCCTGAGGGCTTAACCGAACCTCGTCCATGGTCAGTTCAAGGGGATTGAAGGCCAGCCGCCCCCGCAGGGTGTTCAAAGCCGCTTCGGGCTGTTCCGTGATCTCCTTGAGTGTGAAGTGGGGATAGCCCTCTTTGGTCGCAGTTTCCACATTGGCAGCTACGGTGTCTGGTTGCTTGTCAATGGGCTGTCCATCTATGTCCATGTAGGTGCATCCTGTGGGGTGTAGCACGGCTATCTGATTGGGCGGCAAATAGACGACTGACCTGGTGAGAGGGATCAGGGAGGACAGGTCGCTGGAAATGAACATCTCGCCGTGGCCATAGCCTACTGAGAGGCCTCCGGCGTTTCCCATGCGCAGGGCCACCAGGCTGTCGTCGTCGGTGGAGAGACACGCTATGGCGTGGGCGCCGCCGAGCTCGCGCGCAGTCAACCGTACGGCTTCAGGAAAGGAGACCCCCTGTTCCAAGTGTTCCTGAATGAGGTGGGGGATTACCTCGGAGTCGGTGGTTGAGATGAAGCTGTGCCCTTGGCGGAGGAACCGTTCCTTGAGCTCTCGGTAGTTTTCTACGATGCCGTTGTGGACGACCACGATGGAGTTGCTGGGGTTGGTATGGGGATGGGCGTTAGCGTCCGTGGGGCCGCCGTGGGTGGCCCAGCGAGTGTGGCCGATGCCCCGGACGCCGTGGAGCGGTTTCGCCTGGACCAGGTTGGCCAAGTTAGGCAGTTTTCCAGCGGATTTTCGTACCCCAAGGTGGCCGTCGCCCGTGATGACCGCGAGGCCCGTGCTGTCATAGCCCCGGTACTCCAAACGACTCAACCCCTCCATGATGAGAGGGGAAGCTTCCTGAGCTCCGATGTACCCGAAGATGCCACACACGAGTGTATCTTACGCGCTGGGAGGTAGCGATGCCACCACCAGGGTAGGGTGCAATCCTGCCTTCATACCGGAATCCGGGGTGAGCTTACTGGACCCGGGAAGCCGATTGGGATTAACTCCTCGCAAATGGGTACAATGCAAGGCCCGGGCAGGTATGCCCTGTCGAGTTAGTTTGTTTTGATCGCTTCGGGCAAAAGGGAAACGGCTTCGGAGTCTGCGAACCTGGTCATTTTCCCATGGTTGGGACGGATCAGAGACACGGGCAGCATTGTTGTATCTGGCTGAGGAAGGACGACCTGCCGCAGGGCTTGGATCTTCCCCGTGCCGCCAAAGATGACAACGGTGGTGGTCATGGCGCCTGCCGGACCGTATGGCCGCCGAATTGCTGCCGCATAGCCGCCAGCAGCTTGAAGCCGAAGGGCTGCTCCTGGCGGGAACGGAACCGCGCCTGGAGGGCAATTGAGATGACCGGGAGGGGCACCGCAAGTTCTATCGACTCCTCCACCGTCCACCGTCCTTCACCGGAGTCTTCCACATAGGCCTGAAGTTGCCTCAGCTCCGGATCCTCCTTGATTGCCTCAGCGGTGAGGTCCAGTAGCCACGAGCGGATAACGGTGCCGTGACGCCAAATCTCCGTGATCTGGGCCAGGTCGAATTTGTAGTAGTCCTTGGCGTGGAGTAGCTCCAAGCCCTCGGCGTAAGCTTGCATGAGGCCGTATTCAATGCCGTTGTGGACCATCTTGACGAAGTGACCCGCTCCTAGAGCGCCCACGTGTCCGTAGCCCTTGTCCGGGGCCGGAGCTAGGGTCTTGAAGAGGGACTCTACACGCCCGACGGCTTCTGGGCTCCCGCCCACCATAATCCCGTACCCTTCGTTCAACCCCCAAATTCCGCCGCTGACGCCCGCATCCACTAGATGGATGCCCTTGTGCTGGAGGTCGGCCCCCCGGCGCATCGTGTCCTTGTAGTTGGCGTTGCCCCCATCGATGATTAGGTCATCTTCGTCGAGGACGTCCGAGAGCGCGGAGAGGGCGGCCTCGGTGGGTGCGCCCGATGGGACCATAATCCACACAGCCCGGGGCTTCTGGAGCTTCGAGGCCAAGTTTTTGAGGCTGGAGGCTGTATCCATATCCCCCTTGGCTACGGCCTTGGTGGTATCGGGGTCTTGGTCGTAGGCGACGACCTGATGGCCCCCACGGGCCAGCCGTTCCGCCATGTTGCCGCCCATGCGGCCTAGACCAATCATTCCAATTTGCATTCTACGCTCCTTCGTCTGGGATTCTGTTCACTATGCCCTCGAGAGATATACGAGATATAGCGGGAAGCAGAGTGCTAGCTGACTAGCGAAAGAGGAATTTGTGCTGAAGTTACTTCCTTGAGAACCGTGCTCGGCCATCAGCCACTGCATGGGGGGCACCAATTCCAAGTCCCGCACTCTGGGAAGGGAGTGGCTACTGCCAGCACGCTCATGCGGACCTCCAGTCCCGCCTGAACTCCTGCTGTCGAGCCTTCGATGACGATGGACTCCTCCGGTGGGGCGTTGGGATTGGCGGTGGCCCAAAGGTAAATCGCCTGGTCCGGCTTGGCATTCTTGAGGTCCACCCGTGCCAGTACAAATGCCACGGGTGCTGCACCCCTTCTCGCTCCAGAACTGCAGGAGGGCCAAGGTGTGGGGCCATCTCTGCGCTTCGATCACAATGGGGTCTGCCACGCGCGTTTCGTAGATACCCATCTGCAACTTCGTTAGCACCTTCACCGGATCTGCGAGGCCGAAAGGGACCTCCCGGGCCGAGTGGGAAATCTCCCTGTACGCGTTAATCGCTTGCCGGTCGAGCTCGTCGAGGCCCAATAACTGATGGGCTGCCTGCTTAAGTTTTTAGACTGCAACTGCGTGTCGTCCAAATCGAAGAACGCACTCGGGATCATGGTCTTACCTGGCAGTGATGGCCTGGGTTAGAAAGTCGACGTTGTCGGCGAGGGCGGAGCCGAGCGAGTATCTCGCTACCCGCCTACCCGCCTCTTGCAGCGCCTTGATGTCTCCCTGCGACTGGGCGTCGGCCAAAACCCCAAAGGTGTGGGGTTGGCCGGGCACAGGTATGTCCTTCTCTGTCTCTCCGATAAACTGGAGAAACAATCCGCTGTTGGGCCCGCCCTTGTGGAGCTGCCCCGTCGAGTGCAGGTAGCGTGGCCCGTAGGCCGCGGTGGTGGCGATGTGGTATCGCTCGACAATGGCCTTGCGGAAGCGGACTAACGCCTCGTCTAGTGCCGCCGACTGGGTTGCGTAGACTAGCAGGGCGAGGTAGTCGTTGGCTTGGATCTGAGCTAGCAGGCGCTCCACGGAATCTGAGACCTTAATGGGTGGGAGGTGCCTGTCACGTTGGAAGGCCTGGAGCCCTGCAACAGCGATATCCTTGGCCTTCTGAACGTTGGGCTGGTCGAAGGGGTGTAGCCCCAGTATGTGACCAGCCACTGAGGTGGCGAAGGCCCAACGGAACATCTCTCCAGCCAGGTCGATCCGCTCGTTTGTGTGGAGACAGATGGTGGTGAACCCCGCCATCCTGAGCGCTTCCAGATGGGCGTCGGTAGCTGTGTTGTTGTCGTTCTTCAGCCGTAGATAGACGAAGAAACGGTCGTTATCGTAATTTTCCGGCGACACCATCGGCTCGGCGGCCACGGGGATGATTCCGGTGCCCTCCTTACCAAGGCTCTCAGCGAGCATCTGCTCGGTCCATAGGCCAAAGGAGGCCAGGGAAGGGGAGGTCACCAGCGTGAGCTTGTCCACGCCCTTTTTGGCTAGCGTTCCTATAACAGTCCCCAGCCATGCGCCGGGGTTGTGCTCAACCTCAACGGCGGGGCCGCACTGCTCACGCATGGAGTCGATGTTGTCCAGAAACTTGTCGAGGTCAATCCCCATAAGCGCTGCGGGCACCAGGCCGAATAACGAGAGGCCAGAGAAGCGGCCGCCGATGTTCGAGGGGTTGAGGAATACTCTTCGGAATCCCTCCCGCTGGCCCATGTCATGGAGAATGGTCCCCTCATCAGTGATGGCCGCGAAGTGGTTCCCTACGTCATCGTCGCCCACCGCCCGAAGAACCTGCGCTCGAAAATAGCGGTAGAAAGTAAGTACCTCGACGGTACTGCCGGACTTGGAACCCAGGATAAACAGCGTTTTCCCTGGATTTATGGAATCGGTAACTTTTTGGACCCACCCGGGGACGGTGGAATCGATCATGGTGAACCGGGGGTAGCCGGGCTCCGTGCCGATGGACGCTCGGTAGACCTCCGGCGCCAGGGCGCTGCCCCCCATGGCGAGGAGAAGGACATGCTGGATGCCGTCTGCTTTTGCCTGGTCTGCGAAGGCGCGGAGGTCGGGCAGGCGTTGGCGCATATCGTCAGATACGGTCAGCCAGCCCAACCGGTTTGAAATCTCGGCGGGGTCGTCTCTCCAGACGGTGTGGTCTTCCGCCCATATCCTGGCCACGATGTCATCGAGCTGCAACATTTTAGCAGCCTCAAGGACCGGGGCAGCCTGGTTTCCTAGCGAGGTGCGTTCAGGCAGCATGGTGGGCCTCCAGTTGCGTGCACTTGGCCCCGATCGCTTCGAGTAGAGTGTCGTAGGATTGCGAGAAGGAGCGCAGGCCGTCGACTAGGAGCTTGTTGGCCACCCCATCCATATCGATGCCAGTATCCTTGAGCCCTTGAAGCGTAGCTTCTGCATCCTCGCATGTTGTTTGCAAGGTTAATTCCGGTTGACCGTGGTTCAGCACGGCCTGCAGGGTCGCGGGCGGCATGGTGTTGACCGTATTGGGTCCGATGAGCGAATCCACGTAGAGGGTATCGGGATAGTCCGGGTTCTTAGTGCCGGTGCTGGCCCACAGCGGACGTTGCATCTGCGCGCCCCTTGCCCTGAGTTTTACGAAACGCGCGGAGCTGAAGGTGTCTCTGAACTGGGTATAGGCCTTTCGAGCTTGGGCGATGGCGGCTTTTCCCTTGAGTCCGTCGGCCTCCTTGTCCCCTGCGGTGCCGCGCTCGGTGAGGAGGCTGTCGACTATCGTGTCCACGCGGCTTACGAAGAAGGACGCCACAGATGCGATACCTCCGAGGTCTTTGCCAGTGGCTAAGCGGTCTTCCAGCCCGCAGATGAAGGCATCCATCACCTTGGCATAGGTCTCCAAGGAAAAGATGAGGGTAACGTTCACATTTATGCCGTCGGCTATCACGGTGCGGACGGCGGAGATACCTTCCGGAGTTGCAGGGATCTTAATCATGATGTTGGGCCGCTGTAGTTTCGCAAACAGACTCCGGGCTGCGGAAATGGTGCCTTGGATATCATGCGCGAGATGGGGCGACACCTCCAGGGACACGTACCCGTCTACGCTGTCGGTGTGGTCATACACGCTGCGAAGGATATCCGCAGCACCTTGTATATCCTCAACGGAGATGTTCTCAAACAACCGCGCGGGATCCTTCTCTGACTGCGTCAGTTTCGCGAGCACCTGGTCGTAGTCGGTGCCGTTGGTGATAGCCTTCTCGAAGATAGTTGGGTTTGACGTGACCCCCGTCACCCCCTGCTTGATCAGCTCCGCTAGTTCACCCGAGGTAAGTGCCCCCCGGCTGATATTGTCATACCATGTTGACTGGCCCAAGGCCTGGGCCTGAAGCAATGCGTTTAGCATTATGTATTTCCTGACCGTGGGGCAATCGAGAAGCTGCCCGACTCGATTGCTAGTACCTTTTGCAATCGACGGGCGTGGCGTTCCTTCTGGCTGAATCGGGCACTTAGGAATGAGGCTATGAGCTCCTGGGCCAACGCCGGGCCAATCACACGGCTGCCCAGACACAACACGTTCAAATCGTCGTGCTCAACACCCTGATGCGCCGAGTAGGTGTCGTGGCACATAGCGGCGCGAACGCCCCTGACCTTATTGGCCGCAACGGAAGCCCCCACTCCGCTGCCGCAGACCAGGATGCCGCGTTCGGCGGAACCGTCGGCCACGGCAAGAGCCACGAGCTTCGCGAGGTCGGGGTAATCGTCCTGGGCGTCGTAAGTGTGGGCTCCGTGGTCGTAAACGTCGTGTCCCCACTCACGCAGCCACTTAGCTGCCTCCTGTTTGAGGTCAAACCCTGCATGGTCGCTGCCAAGCGCTATGCGCACTGTGTTGCTCCGAAGGAGAGTTGTGGACACGGCCTGTTAAAAAGTTGGATGCTCCGTCCGGCTTGACGGTGATGTTCCCTCTGCGGCTCCTATTCCGGAAAGAGCCAACGCGAGACAGAGAAGCGAGTTTACCATAGCAAATGACCGGAAGGGTGTAAACGTGAAGAAGCCATAGAGAGGCACCGTATCCTCCAGATCGCTTAACAAAGCGTCATCGGAGGAACTCCGAGACTTTTGCTGTGAGGAGTGTTATCGGTTGGTTTTTCGCGGCCTGCCCCGGCGGCGATTTCGGCCCGCCGCGCCAGCAGTTAACCAGAAGTAGATCCTGTTGTCCGCGCGCTTTACGGTTAGCTCCTTTCCCACGAGTTTCTCCGCGGCATTTAAGCGCCGCCGCACCACCGGAAGGGTCTCTCCCGTTCCCGGCTCCAGACTCCCAGCCTTACCCTCCTCCAACTGACCGCTATAGTTCGGATATTCAAACAGCTGTCCATTCAGGCTCTTTCGCTGGGCTTCGAGGAGGGGCATTGTTTCAAACTTGGGCATCGAAGATAACCTCTCTGGTTTGACTGCTTCGTCTTCGTCGTTGTTTAACTGTTTCTCGAGGCAGCCGTTTGCAGCATACACACCGGTTGTAAGCTGTGCAAAAGGGCAGCAAGATACCGCACATAGTGGGAGACGATCCAAGTTAGGCTATTTGATTGAACCCAACTACTCCCAGCGTATGGGAGCGATAGTTTTGTGTTTAGATAGCCTCTGTAGGGCAGTCTATAACCTGGTCGAACGAGAGCATCCTTCG
>Ga0302123_10000777_pt1 | contig 23977 bp, 40 predicted proteins | sample CB21_321_MG_FD_203109 | JGI IMG/M metagenome (GOLD analysis project Ga0302123, IMG submission 203109) | Marine microbial communities from Western Arctic Ocean, Canada - CB21_32.1 | ecosystem: Environmental > Aquatic > Marine > Oceanic | place: Canada: Western Arctic Ocean | collected 2017-09-28 | reverse complement strand
CATAATTTCGCCTGAAAATGGCATCTGGTAGATTGAGTCTTCAAAATTTTCGAAAGGCAGATTGTGAGCTCCCGGCAGATGAGAAGTTTCGAAATCTTCAGAGCTACGCAAATCAAAGACATAAACTTTTCCGCCCGTTCTTCTTTTTTCAAAAAACTCTTTCGGAGTAAGAAGGTAGTCTTGTACATTGAACTCTTCATCCTTGTCTGATAAATCATTGAATTTAAACATATTAATAAATTTGTTCTACTTTATCACACAAACCTAACTTTTTTGCATCTTTAGCACCAAGCCAAACGTCATGTGGTGGAAGAAGATATTTACGAATAGCAGTTTCGTTAAGTCCTGTGCATTTTTTATAATGGGTGATCATTCGTTCTGTTGTTAATTCTAGCTCTTTAACTCTAGCAAACAATTCGTGTTCTTTTCCAACACTACCCCATGAATATTGATGAGATAAAATACTTGTGTTCGGAGTAAGGATTCTTTTACCTTTAGTTCCGGAAATAAACATCAACAATCCACATGATGCAATCATCCCCATTCCAACTGTTCTAATAGGAATCCTGGATCCTTTTATTACATCAATTAATGCAAAACACGCATTGAGATCTCCTCCTCGAGAACATATGCCTAATGTTAGTTCTTTTTTCTTTTTAGGTTTAAAATTTTCTGCAAGTATCCAATCAACTAGTGGACTCATTGATGAAACTGTAACATCTCCCATAAAAACTACTACACCATTCATTAATAGTTCTACTTTTGGACCTATCATTTCTGGTGATGAATTTTGTTCTTCTGTATCTTGATCTTCGTCTTCGTTTCTCATATTTCTTCCCAGTTAATTGTTTTTTTGTTCACAAGTCAGCCAGATAAGCCCTCGTGACCATCCGTCTGCTCCTTTATATAATCTAGTTGGGTATTCTCGGTGTGGAGGGCGATGTTTTTTGTGGTATTCTTTGCCAGGCTTATTGCCTTGATGGTCTAGAATTTGTATACCGTAGCTATTAAGCATTTTACTTTCTCCCGCACCATTATCGTAGTAGTTCCAACAGGCTACTTCAGATGAAAATTCTTTGTCTATTGTATAAATGACAGGATTCCATGTCAATACTATTGCGATCCATATCATTTATTCTCCTATTAGTTTTTCGCCTATTCCTGAGGCTATAAAAATAATACCACACACATAAAGTATGGCACTTACATCTACAAACCCTATACCGCCTAGTATCATTGATACACCAAGTAGCATGTGCATATATTTTATCATTTTTCCTCTAGTTCGCCTAAAATAAGATGATCTTCTAACACGTGACTAAGGTGTATCCAGTCATTATCGTCTGGAATAATTGCTATCATTCCTACACCACAATTAAATGTTGCCATCATTTCTTTTTTTGTTAATTTTGCTTCTTTTTGTATCCATTGAAATAACTTGTCATGTCTAAAAAATCTAGTTTCGTTTGTAGCATTACCTGTTTGTTCTGGATCCCATAATCTAATATTTGCATGTAAATGTTTTGGTATTACTCTATTTACATTATTATAGCCATCGCCTGTTATATGTGCAAGCCCTTTAATTTCTATATCTGCATTTTTAAGATCGTTTATTTCGTTATTATAAATTTTTGTTGGTTCTAATAAACTATATATAAAATTTTTCTCATCATTTACTTCGACATGTTGTCGTATTAATGTATATCCATTTGAATGAAATCCACTCGAAGGTAGCCCGACTAGTTTATCTCCGGCCTTCATTGTATTAAGGACTGGTAACTTATCAGCAAGTAGTCCTACACCAAATCCACAAACATCAAATGTATCTTTTTTTATTATACCAGGTAACTCAGCAGTTTCACCGCCTATTAATTCCATTCCTGATTCTGAACATCCAATGTATATACCTTCTAGTACTTCGTTAAAATCTTCTTCATTAACATTTGCTGAACAAAAATAATCTAAAAAGAATAACGGATCGCAACCATTGCATAATAAATCATTAACAACCATTGCAACACAATCTATTCCAATTGATGTTAGCGGTCGTCCATATTGTTTTTTTGCTTGTTGTGCTAGTAATATTTTAGTACCTACTCCGTCACACGAAGCAACTAATTTCTTAGAAGCACCAATAGATCCACATTGTGGATAAGATAACGAATATTCGCCTGCATATCCTCCAATTTGATCTGAATACTGTTTAATACTTTCAACTAGTCTATCATTTTTATTCATATGGTAATGTTTCTTCCCGTATTGTTTCTTTTCGTAATTCTAATTCTACTACTCTACGTTCGATAACACCAATAGCATCACGAAGATAAAGGGTATCAATTTTTGACTTCTTTAGATCTAATCGTGATTTATGTATTTCTATTTCATCATTTAATATTGCTATTCTAAGTTGAACACTACAATTTTTTGCAAGCATATTGCCTTTCATAATTAATATTCTATTGTTTAATCTTTTCTCTATCCCATATCTTGTCGAACTTCTCCTGTAAAGAAACAACGGCCTTGGGTTCATGATAATAGACGAAACCCACTATAAGAATAATAGCCAATATATACACAAATAGAGCTTGTATTCCAACCCGATACATTTCCTTTAGAGCCCGTCCAATTCCTGTGCTGGCACCCTCAATCAATTCCCATACTATTCGAAATGGGTTCATCATTGACTAAACCAGGCTTCGTCGGGAAAGTTCTTTCCAATCAACGGATCATTATTAGTCTTTTTTAACATATTAATTGTATCCTTTTTTTGCCACTCTGGTAACTCAGAAATCATTTTTCTAACAACCGACCAGTTTTCTTTTAATGCTTCCCTTTGTAACACTTGAAGCATTTCGTGTTGCTGTAAATGCTCAGGATGTTTCACTTGTCCATCACACTCTGGTATAGTGATATATCCAAATTCTTTGTCTGCTTGTTCCTTCTCTGTAGCGTTTTCAAAATTATATTTGTGCATATATTATACCTATTATAATTAATGTGAATGCTATTACAAGAGCAATTCGTGTTTCGAAATCACCCTGTGGTTTAGCGAAGTTCATTTCCGGATGTATTGGGTATCCGTATTTGTCTAGCTTTTCTTGTTCCATATGAAATAAATTATAACTGCTATCGTTATTATTACTATTAATTGATTTATTGTTATGTAACTCATGTTCCAATAGACTCCCACCAAAACAGTTGGGTAATCAGTTGGGTAATCAGTTGGGTAATCAGTTGGGTAATCAGTTGGGTAATCATATGTAACTCATTTTCTATTTCTCTGTCGTCTTGCTATTTTCTTCTGCTGTTCGCGTTCTTCTTTATATGTCGTTGCCTCTTTTTTCATACTATCTGTCACTATATGTATACCTGAAGCAATCGAATACTTAATAAGACTCCACATAACTTTAAAAAACTCAGTTATCCTGACTGGCTTGTCTTTCATCATACTCCTTTCTCCATGCATTGTATAGTTCAGCATTCTTTTTGTGTTGCATATCACTAACTATCTTATCACGTTGATCATCAAAATACTTTCCAAATGATCTTTTTTTTGATTCAAATGTTGCATCTAATTCTTTCATGCATTCTTCGTAAATAATATTATCTTTTACTCCCATTCTTCTTCCTCCTCTTTTCCTTTTTTCATTATCAAACGTCCTTCATTACATTCTAAAATAGCTTGATAAGTAGGCTTATGTTTTAGTCCCTTACGAGCCGATGCTTCGAGACTATACAATGATTTAGCCCGTTTGGTCACGACTCTAATTTTTTCAAACAAGTTGATCTTTTGATTCTGTGTATGTGCTTCTACCAAATCCAGATAATTTTCTCCGCTTTTCTTTTTAATTTTTTTCATAATTGTTCCTTTAATGTTGTTACATATTTTGCTATAGCATGGTCTAACCCATCCGTTTCAGAAATTAATCCATTATCGTTGTTTGGGCCCCAAGCCAAAGTTTTACTATTTACAAATGTTCCAGTATGTATATAAGGCCAAGGAGGAGTAAAAGGAATAGGATCACTCTTACGAACTACTCTCCAATGCCGCGGACTGTTACCAGATTGCGTAGATATTTTTGGACTTCCATACGAAAAAACTTGAACACTATAACCTCTCTTATGAAGCCATCTTCCCATTATTTGGGCAACGGCTCCACCTAAACTGTGACCTGTAAGATGTACTGTTTGTTCAAGGGGATACTGAAGCGTCTGTCCTTGAACAATAGTTCTTCCTACCTTGGTTGTAGTATCTATAATTTGCATTATAGTTACAGCGGCATCTCTAAATCCTTTATGAAGCAAGATTCCGGCACGTACGTCTGATTCCAATGCTACATTAACATCAGACTCTACGTTTGATGCATTGGCTGTACCCCTAATAACAATTATTGATATACCATCCTTTTGTTTTACCTCAAACGCCACTTCATCTTTTTGATCACCACCACCATCGTAAATCGCTTTACAATACTCTGCATATTCAATAAGAAGAGTTAACGAAACTGGTAAGTTTGACTTATCACCACTAACTACATCTTCGTCTTTATCCTTTTCGCCTGAGCAACTACTAAGAAGTAGAATTATTCCTATTATTAATGCTATTTTCATAATGACTGTATCCAAGCATAAATTAGAATAGACGGGAGTCCATACGTCCAAATGAATAAGGCAACAAAGTCTATTCCCATTCTATTGTCCCTGGTGGTTTAGAAGTTATATCATATACAACCCTGTTAACGCCTTTAACGTTGTTAATAATTTCAGTAGAACATTTTTTAAGTATATCATGCGGTATATCATACCAATCTGCTGTCATTCCATCTTCGCTTGAAACTACTCGTAATGCAATAATATTTTCATATGTTCTAGTATCCCCCATTACTCCAACAGTTTTATTAGGTATTAATACTGCAAATGCTTGCCAAATATCTTTATGTTCACCTAATGTATTTAAAAACACATGATCTGCTTCTCTTAATATTTGTAATCTTTCGTGTGTTACCTCTCCTAATATTCTTACTGCTAATCCCGGCCCGGGGAATGGTTGTCGGTTTAAAACAGTATCTGGTAACCCCAATTCTTTTCCTAATAATCTAACTTCATCTTTAAATAAATTTCTAACTGGTTCAATTAAAGTAAAATCCATATCGTCAGGTAACCCACCTACATTATGATGTGATTTAATTGTTGCCGCTGTACCTGCACCTGATTCTATTACATCCGGATACAATGTGCCTTGTGCTAAAAATTTTGCTTCTCCAGCAACTTTCTCGAAACATCTAATAAATTCCCTTCCAATTATTTTTCGTTTTGTTTCAGGATCAGTGATTCCCTTAAGAACCGACCAAAACTGGTCTGCAAAATAATGTCTTTCGACATGTAATCCTAAACTTTTTAATGCATCCATTATTTTATCACCTTCGTTTTTTCGAAGAAGACCATTTTCAATAAAAATACATTTTGACTGGTTACCTATTGCTTTATGTAGTAACGTTCCTACTACTGCCGAGTCGACTCCTCCACTAATTGCTGTAACAACTTCACCGTCTCCGACTTGCTCCCTAATAGACTTAATTGCATCTTCAATAATATATTTTGAAATCCAATCCTTTTCACAATGTGCAACTTTAAATAAAAAGTTTTTAAATACATCCTTTCCAATAAGTGAATGAATTACTTCTGGATGGAACTGTACTCCGTAAATAGGTTTTTCTTTATGTTTAACTGCCGCAATAACATTGTTAGATGATCTTGCAATAACATCAAACGTTTCTGGAAGAGATACAATTTCATCAGCATGGCTCATCCATACTTGTGCTCCACTAATATAATCTATTAAATTATCAAATAACGGAGAATTTTTTTCTGCATAAATGTCTGCGTTTCCATATTCTCCAGTTCCACGAATAATTCTACCTCCAGCATTATGTACTATTGCTTGTAAACCATAACATATACCAAGAACAGGAACCCCTAAGTTTAAAATGTCTGGATCTAATTGTGGAGCTTCTATTTCATATACACCCGATCTGCTACCTGATAAAATTATTGCTTTAGCATGTTTTAATTCGTTTGCTTTAACATTAGGTGGAAAAACTTCAGAATAAACATTTTGCTCTCTAACCCTTCTAGCAATAAGTTGTGTATATTGGGCACCAAAATCTATTACCGCCACTGGACTATGTGTATATTTTGCTCCAAAATCTATTACTGCTACTGTCATAATGCTCTATGCCCTATATCTTTTCGATAAAAACTACCTTCCCAACTTATTTTTTCGGCTAGTTCGTATGCTCTATCTCTTGCTTCCTGTAATGTTTTTCCTCTTGCTGATACACTTAATACTCGTCCGCCATCAGTAATATAATTATCGCCATCATATTTGACACCTGCATGAAACACTTGCGTATGTAATTGTGGTTGAAAATTATGATGACCCCACAAATCTATTTCAAATCCTTTTTTATATTCACCTGGATATCCTTCTGAACACATAACAACTGTCATTGCAGACCCTTTATGAAATTCAGGATCAGGTAATGTATCTAATATTTCAAATGCAACGGCTTCTAAATACGGAAGTAACTCACTCTTCATTAACATCATTAATACTTGACATTCAGGATCTCCAAACCGTACATTATATTCTATAACATATGGATCTCCATCGCAAATCATTAATCCAATATATAATACACCCTTATATGGAATACCTTCTTCTTGCATTCCTTTAATTGTGGGCTCTATAATTTCTTTTTCTACTCGTTTTTGTAATTTTTTTGTCATTAAAGGGGCCGGAGCATATGCACCCATGCCGCCTGTATTAGGTCCTGTGTCTCCTTCTCCAACACGTTTATGATCCTGACAATATGGTAATACTTTATAAGACTTCCCATCTGTTAATACAAAACAACTCGCTTCTTCGCCGTGAATAAAATCTTCAATTAATATTTTATTTGATGGAGAATTAAATTTATTTGAAGCATAAATTCCTGCAACTTCGTTCGCTTCAGTTTGTGTTTCGCAAACTGCTACTCCTTTACCGCCACACAATCCGTCTTCTTTAATAACAAACGGATAACCATGCGTTTTTAATATTACTTCTTCTATGTCATCTCGTGTATACGTTACCCAATGTGCAGTAGGAATATCGTTACGTTGCATAAATTGTTTTGCCCATAACTTGCTTGTTTCCAGTCGTCCTGCTAACTTTGAAGGACCAAATACTGGAATAAGTTTTGATTCCAATTCGTCTGTAAGTCCTTCCGCAATAGGTGCTTCGGGGCCTATAATTGTTAAATGCTCACTAACCTCTGATTCAACTTTGACTCCTTCGGTACTTAATTTCCAACGAAGTGAGTCTTCTCGACCTCCGTTTCCAATTATTGTTACTGTTTGTTTCATAATGCTACTATAATTATTAAAGATATAACAAATATCACAACAATACTAATCATAATTATGATACTAGTTGTTAATGCTCGCTCGCTCATTTTGTTTACTGGATTTTTCATGAACTTGTATCTCAAATCGTGTTTTACCTTCTAGAGTAGGATACTTTGATGTAAGGCATGCTGTACATAATTCTTCTTCGTTTTTATTTAATGCTGTCATTAATCCTGGTAATGACAGATAGTATAAACTATCTGCGTTAAGCTCACTAGCATCAGGTATCTTGTCTCCTGCAAATAATTCGTTAATAGTCGGAAAATCTATACCATAAAAACATGGTGATGTAATAGGCGGACAGCCTATTCTTAAATGTACTTCTTTTGCCCCACTCCAATCTTTTAAATTTTTTACCAGTGCTTGCATTGTAGTTCCACGTACAATAGAATCATCTACAAGAATAATTTTTTTACCTTGTAATACTTCTCGTAAATGTGTAAATTTTAATTGAATATTATACGCTCTGTTGGTATTATCAATAAATGTTCTACCAACAGAATGATTTTTAAGTAACCCTTGGATAAATGGTAACCCTGTTACTCGTGCATATTTTGCTCCAGCAACATACGAACTATCAGGAACAGGTACTACTATCCACTCATCATTGTTAAACTCTACTGTTTCTTCGTTTGCTAATTCTTGTCCTATGTTTTCTCGTACATGATATACAGATTCTCCATCCATTACAGATGCTAGGTGAGCAAAATAAATCCATTCAAAAAAACAATAACTGTTTTTTGTTGTGTCAATATAACTCTTTACTTCAAAATGATCATCTTCGGCAATAATCATTTCACCTGGTTTTAAATTAATTGGTTCTATTTGTAAGTTAGATAATACTACACTCTCAGATGCAAAAACTAATATATCATCTTTAACACCATAACACATAGGCTTTAAGCCTAGGGGATCCCTAACTGCAACCATTTTTCCATCAGCATTTAAAAAGGCAATATTCCATGATCCATCAAAATCTTTTAATAAATTTTTAAATATGTCTACAAAGTTTAGTTCTTCCCAAGGCTTATGTGATTGCACTTCTCTACTAAGAAAGTGCATAATAACTTCGGTATCAGAATCGTAAGTCATATTATAACCTACATCCTCTAATCCTGCTTTTAGTTTATCAACATTGGCTAGGTTACCATTAAATGCTAAACTAAACCACTTTGATTTTCGACCATGCGGGCGTTCAAATGGTTGTGCTAATGAGTCTTCATTGTCACCACTAGTTGCATAACGTGTATGTCCTATTGCCGCATGTCCGCTATAATCTTCTAGAAGTCTTTTACTTTTATAGCGATGGCTTATTTCAAATACTTCATGTACTTTACCATTCTTTTTATGTGTTTGAAGTATTCGTTTTCTTTTAGGATTATATGATGTAATTCCGGCACTGAGTTGTCCCCGATGTTGTAAGTCCAACAGTCCTTTTATTACTAACGGATAAACATTTCGTGTTTTATCCTTTAATGAGTATACTCCAATGATACCGCACATTAAAATTGCTTAGTATACTCTGTTACCACTGCATATTTTTTTTGTATTTCAGTCAATTTGTCTCCGTCTCTAAACGCTTGCTTATCTAACTGTTGTTTTGGATCACCTTTTGGCCAAATGCGCCAACTATCATTATCTATTACATCTGCTATAACGAGTTGTTTTTCGTTGTCAATACCAATTTCTATTTTCATATCAATTAATTCGACATCAAACTTTTTCCATGCTTTTTCCAATATTTCAAAACAAGGTATCATTAAATCTTTTCTAATGTACTCAAGAGTTACTCCATCAACTTCTGGACGCATATATTTTAATGGTTGCATATCATATCGCGGTTCTTTTGGCGGAAAAAGCATCCACGAATCAACCCGAACTTCTATTAATGGATCTGTATATACTGTTTCTGTCCACTTACCATCACGTAGATATAACTCTCGTGCTTTATCTTCTGTTATCATTTCATTACCAACTATTGCATTTTTATGAAAAAATTCTGTTAGTAATGGATCAAATATTTCACCTGATTTTTTACTTGGTTCTCTTTTTAAATAACTACCAAATGCTCGCCTACGCATAATACATTCAATAGGAATCATTTTACAATTTTTTGAAATAAAAGATGTTTCGTCGTTTCTTGTTTCATATGCAACAGGTATACCTGCTTTTTTTAAATGAAACATTACACTACAATTTTGTGAGGTTTTATCTTCGGCTACAGGCAAATCAGCTTGTATAGCGGCGTCGTTTGCTGTAAGGGAATCCTTAGTTGTGATCCGTACTAGGGTTGGATCATCTAATACTTCTATTCGTTTTGTTTTACCTTCAATTATCATTACCATCCTTTCCATTTATAGGGTTCGATTTCATCGAATAATGGAACATCAACGGCCTTTTTAAGATATTCTACACCAGTAGTTCCGCCAGTGCCTTCTTTGTTTCCAATCATTCGTTCTGCTGTTTTCATATGCGAAAACTGATATTTTTTAAAAGCATTTTCAATATTAGTAAGATAGTGCTTGTACTTATAATTCCAACGTGTTGGTAATTTATTTAAAAGTACTTTAACTTCTTTATATTGTATAGATTGTAATCCAGAAGCATTTCCTAATTTAAATCTAAACTGTTCGTATTCTTCCGGAGTCATTGTTGCTAATACTCCCCACAATGTAATTAAATGATCAAATATTTTTACTATTCTGTCTAATTGTATTGTTGGGTTATAACGTTGATCGGCTGGTATTTCAATTAAACAGGTTAATTCTTGTATTAAAACTTTAAACCATAATTCCGTAACTTGATGAGCAATAATAAACACCAATTCCATTGGTTCTTGTGTTACTGGAGTTTGTGCATTTAATATTTTATCTAAACTTATATAGTCTTTATAATCCAATTCATTTGCGCCTGTTTAATTCGTATGGTCTCCACAGTTTAATTTTATCCTTACCTTTCCATAACGAAGGATAATTTTGACAACCCATTTTACATATGTATGTATGGCTAGCCGACTTCATGTACATTGGTTTCTCAGAGCAAGTGGATAATGTCATTCCCAGAAGGAAAATCATTATCACCTTTATCGTATATTTTTTCATTATCTCTCCACAAAGTAAACTCTCCTTGCTTCCCTTCGATCAAATGAAAATCTTGTGAATTATATTCTCTGTGTTGTGTAAGTTCGCTCACTAACCTAGTGGCGTGTTGTAAGTAGTTTCATCTAACACAATAACGGATACTATAAGTTGCCATGAGTTACCTTTCGTTGATATTTATTTAAAGGTAAAAGGTAACTATCACATATGCAGAAGTAGCCACGATTGCTATTATAAGAAAAGATAAAACAAATAATTTATTATTATTCATATCTATTACTCCTTTATTAGTGGTTAAGAAGTCAGGGCAACTATAGAAGATCAACCAGCCTTTCGGTATTGCATTTTCCACTACAGCTACCCTGAACATAAAAAGAAAAGGCCTAGGCAGAGCTTTAACGTATATTCTACCTCTCTCGGGGGGCTGTCCCATTACTACACCGGCCAAGGTGTCCCTGTCAACGAGTTAACCAACCTGTCACGTTGGAATAGAAACTTCTTGTTAAAGTGTACCCGAAAGCACTATAGATCGGCTAAATCTATACCCTCCCGGCCGCACGTTTACCAGGCCTTAAAGAGGACATGTTTTATCAGCGGTCCGTATCTTTATAATTATTATCACGGACTTCCAAAACATACCTCTAGTAGGGGGATAAGGAATCGAACCTTATACCGACAATTCACCCTCGAGTGAATCTAGTTCTCCATATATTCCACAAAGGACATATTCATGGATTTGCTCTACCTTTGAGCTCTACCCCCTGACTATTTTGGTAGGGATGACTGGACTCGAACCAGCGGCCTCTTCGTCCCAAACGAAGCGTTCTACCAGACTGAACTACATCCCTCTTTTATTAATTTTGTTTATTCCAATCGCCCCAACCACCACACATTTCAGCACAAGTTTCTAACCGTGGATGCTCTTTATCTTGCATTGTATTACCCCAGCTAGTGGGCAAATACTTAACAAAATAATCATGATTTAGTATCTCAGTTAATGTATGATAATGTAAATTATTAAACTTATTACCATATTTTGAAACAATTTTTTCATTCCATTCATATCTCTGAGATTCACCTTTAGACTTATGTTGATCACCTAACCAACAACACATATTAACTGTACCATCATACTCTAAATATAAACCTTTATTCTTCAAGGCAGAACAAGTAATTTTAACCGTATTCATAACATTATCTATATCTTTTTCTTCTAACTTTTCATTAATTGTTTTACCTGCGGCTTTATGAATCTTTTTTTCCATTTCTTTATATGCTTGTCTATTTTTAACTATGAGCTCACGTTTAGGTTCTTTTTTTGTTTCTTTACCGTAATTCTGGTCTTTTGGGTTTCCGGAACTTACTGCATTTGCAATATAACTAAAATTTCTTGATCCATGACGATGTTGAAAATCTTCAAACTTTAATTCTCTGGCTAATTGTTTTGCTTCTTCTAATTGATGTTTATTATGATCAAATTCTATAAACTGCCAATCTGCTCTACCACCAGCCTTAATAAATGCAGTTGCGTGATCTATTACATCTTGAAATTTAGTACCACGTCTGTAAATATGATGAGTATCTTCTAATCCATCTAATGCAAAAATTACTCTATGTCTACGTAATGGTTTAAGAATACTATACAATTCTCGATAATAATCATCATCAAACATTGCACCATTTGTACTAATTGAAACTTTTAAATTTTTATGTGCATACTTAACAACATATTTTAAAATATTAAAAAAATCTTGATGCAACAATGAATCTCCAAAATTACCATTAAATCTAATTCTTTCTAATGATGATAGCATTTTGAGAGATAGAAATTTTTTTAAAATTTCTATTGGCATATCCCAAGTATCTGACGTACCAATTTCTGGGTTTAATTCTACACCTTTTATATTTCTTGCACAATCTAAACACATTGCTTGGCATCTAGCAGTAATATCAATTTGAGCCCAAGATAATAATTCTGGCTTTATTTCCATGCTATTTAATTTCCTTTAATACTTTGTCATCAAAAAATTCTGGACATGCATCCTTAAATGATGTATCATAAAATGTATCTAGTTTATCCATTTGTTTATATAATTCAACACATAATCCTCTTTCAAACTTTTCATCAGTTTCTATATTATATCGTTCTCGTAATGTATGAGGTAATGCTCGGTATGTTAAATAATCTGGACTAACTAATGGAGAATCTAGATGAAGTCCAATGTTTTCCTTTTTCCAATAGTCTTTCATTTCTTCTTGTACTGCAACATTTATATTCATATTTAAAGCAGTAACAACAACTGGTTTTTGGAAAAAATTAGCATATTCTCGTACATTATTTCTAGTTATATCCCAATTTGAATTAGGCCTAATATATTCGTATCGTTTTCCTAATGCATCTACACTTATGTCTATCTTAATACTGTTAAATTGTGAAAAAATATCCTTCCATTCATCCGTTAATATTTGCGTTCCGTTTGTAATTATACGTAATTTTACTTGATGCGAGTTTCCATGTTCAATTACATCACGTAATATTTTTTTTACCATTGGCATTAACATTGGTTCGCCCCCAGTAAATTTTATTTCTGTTGCTTTTAATAAGTCTGATTTTAATTTTGGATATAGTGTTTTATGCCAATTGTATATTTCTTCGCCCTCGTTATAATATAATCTTACTGGATTCCAGCCTGTTGATTGTGATACCCCGCACATTCTGCAAGCCAAATTACATTGATTACTTACATCCAAATGTACAAAATTATAACCAAGCTGATTTAATTCATATTGTGATTGCCGAGAAGAAGCAACTTCTTGGTTACTTAATTCTGGTGGCAGATCTCCCGCATAATAATCATGTTCGTGTCTATTTGAAATTGTTCTTAATGAATTGGATACTTCAGAAAAGTTTTCGTTTCTTTCGCATTGGTTACATTCTGGTATCCATCCTTTAAGCATTTTATTATGTAAGGATTCTGCGTCATAAACGAAAGTGTCACCAGGTGCAAGGTGTTCATTAAACATAAAACTGCAACAAGGTCTTACGTTACCTCGAGCATCAACATATCGACCATTTTTTAATAAAACACAATAAGGCATTTGTCCATTAGAGAGAAAATGGGCAACCAGTGCATTACACTGGTGCCCACTATATTTACATACTAGTATGACAACGCCAATTCTTAGTAGCGTTTGTTCGTGTTTCGTAAGTAGTTAACTTATCAGCTCCTGTTTCATGTATAATCCATGCAACTTCACTTTCTAAATTAATTTTATTACTAGCAACGAATGTACCATTTCGAACCCTTCGATGCCTCCGGGTCGCAGTAAATGAATACCTCATGTAACTCCTTAGAATTTATGGTTATAAGCAAGTATAGTCTTTTTGGCGTTAATATCGTATGACATATCAAAGTCTGCAACAGCGGGGCCAATCTCGCTGATTTCAAACATGCCATAAAGTAAACCCGCAAGAACTCCACCTCCGAAGCCTTGGAGTATATTATTCTTAAGTCGATCCGAGGTATCGCCTGTTTCTTCTGTATCGGGAGTTTCGAGTGCGGCTATTCCTAGACCGGCTACAATACCGATACCAGCACCCCAGGTTGTTGCACTATATACTGTGCCAAGTTTTGATTCCTTGACAGCGTAGACTTGCGAATACATTGTTGCTGAAACTATAGTAGCAACAATAAACAAGTTGATTATTAGAAAGGCTAATCGAGCCATGTTACCTCCTTTGATTAGGAGTTGACACCTCTAGTGAGCTATAAAATTACTACTAGAGATGCTAAGAAGAGGCTTTATCTTTTCAGGGAAAGCCTCGGGTTTAAAACTCTTAAACATTGATTTACACTTATCCTCAGTCCAAAACTGAAATGTTGTTTCTCTTCCAATATCAGTTTTCCGTGTCGTTAATTCGACTAGATAAGTTCCATTCCATAGGCGATAAAGTATTTGCATTCATATATTTACGCATGGGCTAAGTGTAATGCTTGACTAAGAATTGCACGAGCATCAAATCCTTTAGGTGCTCCGTCTTCTTCTGGAAAATCAATACTAGATGATGTTGCTAATGTTGTATGTTTTTTAAATAAATTAATAAATCTTGCAAGACCTGCAACGTCATTAAGTTCAAACGTGTTCTTACCAAGTACTGAATGAATTTCGAATTTACCTTGTACTATTCCTGCAAATAAAGTTTGTGTTTGTTCCATAAGTTCTCCTTTATGCGTTTTGCCAAAAGCAGTCGCCTTGTACGGTCGACCAGTTATCGTATATGGTTGCTTCGTTAAGTTCATTATGTTTGCAATGTTCTTGATCACCGTTATTGTAATAAACTACAAGTGTCTCTCCCGTCATTCCCATCCAGGCTCCTATTTGCCCAACTAAGTTGTTTACTCCTTTTACTGTTACAAAATCGTTTAAGCCAAATCGTTTCATCTTGTCTCCTAGATCCAATGTATTTCGTTTGATTCAAGAAATCCAACAATATATACACACTTCCGAAAATCGGAGGTTGTATTATCGTATAACCAATTCATCGCTTGTTTAGCTTTTACAGTACCGTATTCTTTTTCTATTTGCTTAAAGTCTCTCTTGTTCATCTTGTCTCCTACCAAAAGTTTAATTGCTATATATATTATACTATACGCATTGCAATAAGTCAACCAAAAAGTGTCAATAATGCAATAAAATTTGCTATTACAAACCACATTGTTAGAATGGTTGCAAATGCGGCTTTACGGTAAAATGTAGCAATAACACCACAAATACTACCTATAAAGAACATAGGAATGAATAGTTTAGTAGCAGGATCTAAAACAGTATAGGTTAATATTCCACTAGCACTACAAACAAGAATAGTTTCACTAAGTTCACAGTAAAATGCAATTGGACTTAACCTATAACTTTCTTTAAAATAGTTGATTATTTGTTTGAGCATGGTAAAATAAATACGTATAATATATTAGGAGACATAATGGAAACATTATTAGCAATTTTTGGCGCAAAGTGGTGTTGCGTTTTCGCATCAACCGCTGGAGGAGTGACTAATGGATTAGTACATACTTGGACAGGATGGAAATCAGAACTAAAAAATGTAGGCCTTGCGGCCGCAGTAGGATGGATTGCCGCAGAATTTTTAATACCTGCTTTAATGGAATCATTTGAATTTGGAGTATATACTGCACTCGCAATAGCATTTATGATTGGGTATAGTGGTATTAGATTATTACCTCATCTAGAAAAGAAAATTTTTAGTAAGATAGATAAAGCAATCGACTCAGTTGGTGAAGATGATAAAAAATAATAATTAAACAGTCGTATCAGGAAGTGATTCAGGCTGTTTATTATCTATCTCAAGTATTTTTACTGTAACACTATCTTCAGTTTCTTCCAGTATTTCTATTTCCACACTCACACCTTCTTCTTCATCACTTATCATACTCCACCCAGATGTTAGATCAAGTTTATTGTTATGCAATTTCATCTTGAATCCTTTTAATTTTATAAGTTCCTTCTTTTCGTACGAACTAGAAACGGATTTAGTTAATATAGAATTTATTCTATCTAAATCTTTAATACCTTGTAAATTTACATCCAAGTACCAACTTAAATTTTTATCATGTAGTTCTGTATCAAAATCAGGAACTAATGATTGTAGTTTATCTGTTATTGGTGTAAGATAATCATTTTGGTCCACATACGGAATATTACGAATAGTTGTTGTTAATTTATTATCATGTAAAATTCTATTTTGCAAAAAACTAATATATTTTGCATTAGATGTTGAACTAGGATCAGTCTCATTCATTTCGCTAATTAAACTTATTACAGGATTATTAATATGTCTAGTACGTATAATTGTATCACCTTGATCCTGAGCCCATTTTACAAAACTATCTTTATACCAATATATACATAATGCTTTAATGCCTTTTTCTTGAGCTTCCTTTTTACTTTCTTGCATTTGATCATGAACACGAATTCCGTTGAAGAATATATTTTCTATTTCAGTTACAGTAGCAACTGAATTACTTTCTGTTTGTATTCTATAATTGCTCGAAGGACTTTGTAAGTCTATACCATTTATACATGCTTCTAGAAAGTCTGCACACATACAACTACGACTTATAATCCAGATCATAATCCTTTTAAGTTCTTCTTTGTATTCGCAATAGCCTTCTTGGCACGTTCAATCTTTTTCTTAAGAACTTTATTATCTTTGTCATTTACAAGTTGTTGCTCGTGAATTGCAAGTTGTGCTTCGGTACGTTCAATAGCACCTTCTTGTCGAGCTTGTTTACCGTGTAGTTTACTTCTCATTTTTTGATCTCCTCAATTCGTTTTTGTATTTGCAACTGTTCTAAATCTTCTAAGTATTCATCTTTTACGTAAAATCCAAATCCTTTACCTGCTCGCTGTCTTTCGCATCGCATTTGTTCTTCCTGTACTGTGACTTCTGGCCAACTCCATTCGTAAGGACAGTAATCATTTTCATAAAAAAATGCACTATAGATGGTTATTCCAACTGTGAATATAGCAAAAGGAAGAAAAGGTATCATCATTACACAATCCAAAAATGATATATCAATAGTCCTATTAATATACCCTCGAACCAAAATGCCCACCTGTGAATTCCTTTTTCCCAATGTTTTCCAATGAAAGTACTAACCCATTGTTGTATGTCAAATAAATCCATATCTTTTTCCTCTTTAATTGTTAATGCTATATTATATACTATCTACTGTACTCTGTCAACCTCTGATTGTCGCCTATAAACCATGTCATCTTTTTTACCGTAAACATGCTGGACTTCAAATGCATCTGCACTACCTACGTGCTTATCACATGATATATAGCATTCATCAAGCGGGTTGGTTGTTGTCATATCTAATAATTTGGTCTTATATGTGTTATGCCCTAATATATCCTTTATATCATGTTTAAGAGCATTATTCCAGTCGCCGCCTATCCATTCGTTTATTTTTTTCTTTTTTAAGCCAGTACTAGCATTCCACATGCAACAAGGATATATATCTCCGTTTGCAGTAAGATACATCATTTTTCTTATTATACTTTGACATTCGACATTATGATTTTCAGGAATTCGATCTTTAGTTTGACGTGGTTCGTTGCATACCGATATGTTGTTAGGAGTGATACCATTAAGTGTTTTAATTGATTTATCACATTCACTATAATCTAATACTGATCTAAAACCTTTAAACCCAAGTTTTTGACTGTAGTTTTTAAGAATGTCAATTTTATGTTTATTATGTTCAAACACAACCATTTTCCATTTTGCAACTCCTCCAGCATTAATAAATGTTTGCATGTTACGTACTATTAAATCCCAAGTTTGTCCTATTCTATATTTGCTATTATCTTCTCCAATATCATCAACTGAAAATGTTATATATCTATTAGGGGTATTACAAAATTTAGCTAAATTTTTCCAGGTATCTTCGTTACCTAATGTACCATTTGTATGGAAAAAGAATCTTATTTTAGGATTACTTAACAACATTATTTCACAAAATTTTGCAATATCTTTATGTCCTAATGGATCTCCATATGTACCAATACCTTCAACTGAATGCCATAAAAAAGCGTTTTTTCCTTTAAATAAGTTTTCTTTGAATACATTAAGATCTAGAAATTGATCATATATCACTTCATTTTTTCTATGAAGGATGTTATCTTTAAATTTATATCGTAAGCAACCAGGACAAAATAAATTACAAAACGTTGTTAATTCTACTTCTAACTTATACATCTTTACCACACTTATGAAAACATGTTCGTATGTATTCTTCTTTGCGTAAAACAGCAGGTATATATTTCGAAAAATAATGATGTTCGAATACAGTTTCTATTCCGTGCTCTTTTATATTATTCCAACCAGCAGGATATCCAGCAAAGAAATCTTTCATATCATCTTCTCTATCCAACCTGTAATGATAACAACAAGGCCACATGTTAAAATCATATGTAATGGCAATTGTTTTCCTTTCATTAACATGCATACAATCAAACCCTTTAGGATTGTTAAGCCGTTTAATTATTTGCTTTTCTATTTTCTTAGACTTTTTCTTTGGGGCAATTACTTGTTTTAGTTCTTCGTGCTTCTTATCAAAGTTATCTTGTGAGATAACTTTTCTTACATCATCGCTAACCTTTAGTACGTCATTAATCTTTCTAGTATTATGAATAAAAAAACGAAAGCCGAACTCATTTGCTTTCTTTTTTGTAGCCATCATGTCATCTATATTATGTCCAAACTGAATAAATTGCCACTTGCCTCTACCCTTATATTGTTTAAAAATATTTAAATTTCTTTCAATTAAATTGTAGTCGCTACCTACTCGATATTTTGAATTTATTTCTTGATTACTACCATCTATTGCTACTACAAAATTTAATTTACTCCTAGGCAATTCGTTTGTCAACATAGCAATATTGCGCCATGTTTCTTCGGTTCCTAATGTTGCATTCGTAGATACATAAACTTGCTTTGCATTATTTTTTAACAAAGCATCCACAATACTAATGAAATTAGGATTACCCATAGGATCAGAGACACCACCACTAAGGGCCCAGCGTACTTCATCGACTATTCCTTCGTTTGCTAACCAGTTGATATCATCAACTGTCCAATGGTTAATTGGAATTCTTTCTTGGTTTTTAACTATTCTATAATATCGTTCACATAGAACACATGTTAAATTACAAAAACTTGTTATTTCGCAGTCTACTTCGTGTACTTTCCGCATTTTAGTATGCATGTTTCAATTACTTAATTCTAAATGTAATCTTTTGATTTCAGAATGCATTTTACCTGTTCATATGCTAGTCTATTATTTACTTTATTCATATGGCATGGTAAATGGTGTGTAATTTCTACGTTTATTTTTATTATGTCAGGAAAAGGTTGGTCGAACCAACTTATATGGAGGGCATTAGGAAATGCGTTTAGTAACTCTACTAAAATTAATTTGTGTATGTTAATTAGATATTTTTTGTTAAAACAATGTTTTACAAACCATTTTAAATGTTCAATATCTGGATGGGCATCTTTAGCAAGAGCATCAGTTATAACAATATCACTATTACTGTAAACATCGTCATTATGGAAAGGGTTATTATCTGTGTGTATTCTATACGGACTTGTATGTACAAATATTAGAGGAACATCATTAATTTGAGCAACATCGTTATATTTAATAAATTTTTTTGCCTTTTGCCATAGCCTGTATTCACTAGCACCAGGATATGAATGAACTTGATCAGCGTTTAATAAATTAGGCCATGCCCATTCTTCATTTTGTGTATGGCAAAAGCTATCGCCAATAATAATCATTTATCCATTCCACTAAATCTGTACCAGTCAGGTTTTTCGCTAATTCGTTGTTTGATTCTTAATTCAACTATTTTTTTGTCGTGATCGTTGGGTTGCCAATCGTTATACATCTCATCGGGCCATTGTTCTCTTTTAAACTTACGAGAAGGATCTGGATTCATTCTTCTACGTTTCATTTCAGTTATTAGTTTATCATATCGGTTGCTTAGATATTTGCCTTTGTTATAAAAGAATTTAACATGTCCTTTGTTTAAAGTAAAGTCTTTTGGAATATCTATTACACCATTTTTAGATCGTAACGAACGTTGTAATGCTGAGCCCACCATAAAGATTTCTCTATATTCTGCAACTAAATGTTGGTCAGCTAATTCTTTAGGATCAATTAGATTAATTCTTGTCATTTATCCATTCCGCTAAAGTGATATAATAGTATAGTATAATGCAATGCTTTTAGCAAGTCTTTTTTGTTCTTGCCTTCTTTCTGTCCGAAACGATAAAGATACTTAATAGCATTACCGCGAACAAAGGACTCAGCAATACCAAGATGTTCAAAAACATCTTGTATTTGAAACGGTTGATCTTGTCCAGCATAATGTTCATCATATGTACCTTCTATATATTTTGTTAATTCTTTAAGAATTTTATCTTCGTTATATCTGTATTCCATTTTTCCTTTTTATTACCAAACTAGTCTAGAAACCCAGACAATCCTATTAAACTCATGTTTTTGTTTAGGTACTGAGTGGAGACTGCTTTCGGTATTTAAATATGCAAAATAAGTTCCAGGTAAACACTTTACTTGCTTAACTGGTAATATAGTATCTTTATGTTTTTTATAAAATATAGCACCTGTTTCTGGATATTGATCAGTTTCAGGTAGATAAATGTGTTGGGTTATACTATGTAAAGCACCGTCTGCTAAGGAACAGACACCGAACGTACCTTCGACTACATCTAAATTTAATTCTGTTTTATAAACATCAAATGCAATTTGATTATAATCTGTATGTATATCTAGTTTTCCGCCCAGCTTTTGTAATTGAAAATCTGACGTAAAGATATACTTTGCTGGAGTATCAATTCTAAATACATTGAATAGATGTTCTGCCTGTTCTTTTGTTTCGAACTTAGAAAAAACGTTAGTAGTACTTTCGCCTTTATATATTTCAGGACATAAATCGGGCCGCGGATCAGCAGTCCACTCAATTGAACTATATATATTTTTACTAAGCTCTATTGGATTCTCAATGGCATTCTCTTGTATAATATGTAAAAACGGTTCTTCAAATAACATTAATTTAATGTATAAGAGAGAATGTCATCCCCAGATGCCTCTGGAGTTATTTCGCCCATTTTTATTATTACTGAATGCAATTCATCAATCATATCATCATCTTCAGGATAAAAAAGTGCTTCATCTGCATCCATTTCTTGAAGATATTGTTTTGATTCAAGCAATTGATCATGCTCAAAAGTTATGCCATTAATAACTAGCCTTCCATTAATTACTGTAATAATAGGATTTTTCATAATTTACACCAAGCGAATCTCAGGTTCCAATCATAGTTTACGCAATAACCGGCATCCTCTAACAATTTTACGGACCTGTAATGTTTAACATGATTTACGTCATCAAAGATAACAGTTTTCTTTTTTAATTGCTCACCTTGTAGTGACATTACGCCTTCTTTAAATTCATAGAAGCCCATGCCACCGGCACTATCTAAAAATACTAATTGTTCTTGATCGTTACTAATTAGCATTGGCAACACATTTTCAGCCGGACACTCAACATTAACTTCACGTACATAAAAATCACGTTCCTGAGATAAATCCCTTACATCATGTTGTACACCAAACGGATATTCATGATCGTTTTGTAGCATATGTTCAATTGATCCTTTACGGTCCATGCTTAAACCATGAATAACTGTTACATTTGGATATTTCTGTAAGTTTTTTGTTGCGTCTTCGGCTCGTTGCTTATTACATTCTATTGTAGTAGTCTTAATACCAGTACGAGCAAATATAGTTGTTGACCCAGTACCCATAAATGTACCCGTTTCAACTATGTCATCAAATTGGAAGTGATCACACAACCAAGTTACTGCTACACTGAAATATTTGTTCTTGTTTAATTCTGTTTCGTATGCCATTTAATTCTCCAATTATCTTCTATATAGTATAACATAAAATTGCCCCAATTAAAAGAGTTTTTTTCCTCTAATTTATATTTTAATTCAATAAAATCAAAAAATTCAAAAAAGCTAGGAGCATCATTTGCTACTTTTTCGTTTGTAAATAAGAATTTAAAATCATCTGGTATTCGAGCATGTTTACTATTTTTAAATAACTTTTTATCATATATTCCTTGTTTTATTCCCATCGCACTCTTGTAACGTAATTTGTCGAGATTTGATGTAACGTCATTTATTACATTCACACCATCTTTTTCAAAAACAAACCATGATGCTTCTTCATTTTGTAAATAAGTTCTATCTTTTACTTTTAATAATTCATCTAAACAACCATTGTTTGGAAAGTTATAATCATAAAATGTATAAAATACATTTATTGTTTTAAACCCTTGAAGTACTACCCAATGTCTAGTAGCACCAGGATGTACAAACCATCCGTCACCGCATTGTGTAGCAAATATAGGACTACGTTGTCCTTTATCCGTCATGTCTTGAGACATCCAATAAAACTTTTGCCAAAATGCAATACTTCGTTGGACATAATCATTAAGTCGTAACTTTTGTATCCAAGGATCTGCTACATTACGCTTTCTATTAAATGTTTGTATAATTTGTGTATATTGATCTATTGTCTCCCAACTAACTTCAGCAAGGTGGTTAATACAATCTACTAAGTACTCCGCACCTTGTTTATGCCTATTCCAATATTCTTCACATGGTATTGTATCAATATATACTTTAGTTGCTGTATTTTTAATATCATTAAAATACCAATCAATAAAGTCATGTCTTGTTTGTTCTACTTTTTCATTTAACTGCATATGAAGTAAACTTTCCGTCAGTTTTATACAATACTAAATTTCCTATTTCTACTTCATCGCTTGAGTGCATTCGTTCTTTAAGCATAATAAACTTTCTATCCCCAAAAATATTATTATATAATTTTTCTAATGGAGTTTCTGTGTAGTGTAAAATAAAACATTTTGTTTTATCATGTATTGTTAAATCAGTATCTGTTCCTCTATTTTTATAAATTTTATCTACTGCTTGTCGCATCCAATTTTCTACATAATTTGTAAAGTACGGTGCTTGAACATCAATGTCCGGACATAACTCAGGATGAACACTCTTATCTAATTCGTAAGGAAAAATAACATAAAATGTACCTCTCTCAGTCCATCCGGGTTGAAACAAACCTTTAAGTTGTTCTCTAGTTTCTATTGATTTTCTATATGGTATATCAAGTTCGAATATATGATGATCATATATCATTGAATATGCACTTAATGCATTGGATGCTATAAACGACCATTTACGGGTTCCTCCAGGATGTATGTTATAGACACATTTATCATTTGTATTGCTCCAAGGCAACATTAACATAGGATCACGCATTACTTTTTCTTCTTGAAATTCATGCAATAACCAAAAGAACTTTTGCCACCAAAAAAATCCATCAGCAAGTAACCCGTTAGACCGAATTTGGGAGTTGTCTAATTCTGTGCCATAATCATATTGAAAATTACTATTTTCAATTATTGCTAAGTAGGCATCAACTGCTTCCCTATCTGCAATTAAAAGAGCATTAGCAAATCCTAATATTTCAGCCTCTGCTAGGTTTCCACCAGACGAAAATAATAAAATATCGCCGATTTCTTTTCTTTTAAACTCGTGTATTCCTATTGTAACGTTGTTTTCTTTTGCACAATGTAACAAGTAATCTATTGCACAATCGTTATATTCACTTAACGAGTCTATTGTTTCGTATGTATGTGTTAAAGGGTTCATATAATGATATCTGCATCTGCCATCGTTGTGTTTTTATAACGCCAACTTGATGAATAGATTGTGCATCAAATGCTATTGGT
>Ga0302123_10000776_pt1 | contig 23981 bp, 22 predicted proteins | sample CB21_321_MG_FD_203109 | JGI IMG/M metagenome (GOLD analysis project Ga0302123, IMG submission 203109) | Marine microbial communities from Western Arctic Ocean, Canada - CB21_32.1 | ecosystem: Environmental > Aquatic > Marine > Oceanic | place: Canada: Western Arctic Ocean | collected 2017-09-28 | reverse complement strand
GGTACGAGTGCTTTATTAACATTAACTACTACAGAAGCAAGTTCATCAGCAAGTCCAATTATAGCATTAAAAAGAAACAGTTCAAGTCCAGCAGACTCAGACAATTTAGGACAAATAAAATTCCTAGGCGAAAATAGTGCTGACGAAGAAGTTACGTATGGAACAATAACCGCTAGTTCTTTTGATGTAACTAACGGAACTGAAGACGGAAAAATGCAAGTTAAGTTAATGGAGGGTGGTACTCTTACAAATGCTGTACGTTTTGAACCACAAGGTCTATTCATGAACACAGGAAACACTATTACTTTTGAAGGCTCAGTTGCTGACGGTTATGAAACCATATTAACAGTTGTAAATCCAACAGGCTCAGATAAAACAGTATCTTTACCTAATATAACAGGTACATTATGGGCTACATCAACAGCATTTACACTACCCACTTCAGATGGTAGTTCAGGACAATTTTTAAAAACCGATGGTGACGGAACTATAACATTTGGAGATGTTTCAACAAGCTCCTCAGATCATACGGTTACAGCATCAGGCACAGCAACAGAAATTGGTACAAGTGCTACTAATATTGATACATTTACAACAAGTACTTTTGATTCTGCATTTTATATTGCAGTAACACGTGACGCAGTTAATGACGAAGTTGCCACAGCACAGATATCTTTGGTACACAATGACACAACAGCATTTGTTGGCTCAGGTGCATTAGTACAATCTGGTACTAACGACCAAATGACTTATACTGCTGACATTAATTCAGGTTCAGCACGTTTACGAGGGACAGGTGGAACAGCATCAAACTCAATTAAATTTTATAGAATTGGATTGGGTGATGATACAACTGCGTCTTCTACAGGAAAAACTGCAACTGTATTAAATTCAGATGTAGATTCGGCGGCTGAAAATTTAGATACTTGGGCTCACGCATCATACAGAGGTGCAAAATATTATATTTCTTGCAATAATTCTACAAATAGTGAAGTTTCAAATGTTGAATGTATGATTGTACACAACGGAACTGATGCTTACATAACATCTTATAATGAAATATATTCTGGCAATAATAGTTTAATAACACTTACAGCAGATATAAGTGGTAGTGATTTAAGAGTAAGAGCATCTTGTTCACCAAATACTGCTATAAAAATGTACAGAGTTCTTTTATCAGATTCAGAAAGTGCCGCAGTTGGAACTAATTCAAATATAATTGCCGCAACTACTGTATCAAGCTCTGCTACAACATTAGATCAATTTTCAACTGATCAATATACAGGTGCTCACTATGTTGTTGTAGGATATAATTCTGGAGAGTCAGGAACACCAGCATCTATATCAGAAGTATTTGTAGTATCTGATGGCTCAGGTGCATACGTAGGAAATTCACAAATTTCAACTAAAGGTACAGATCAATTAGCTTTTACTGCCGCATTTAATAGTGGACAAGTAACTCTATCCGCGGCAAGTACTAGTGGATCATCAACAACTATTAATGCATATAGAGTACATTTATTTAATAAAGAATTTGCATCTGGACTTACAACACTTGGACTTACTATACCATCTGGAGCCGTAGCAATTACTGGTGATGCAGGTAGTACAATGAATCGTGTTGCAATTGGTGGCACTTATGCTAGAGATGGTACTTTCAATGACTTAAGAACAAATACACATATTGAATTAAAAGTACAAACTGGTGACCCATCTACTATTGCCAATTATGCTCACGTTTATGCTAAAGATGATTCAGCAAGTGCTGAAGTATATGTAAGAGACGAAGCAGGAAACGTTACAAAACTTTCACCGCACAATAAACAAGGTGAATGGGAATATTTTTCAAGAAATACTATAACAGGTAAAACTGTTAGAGTTAATATGGAAGAAATGATTAAAGATATTGAAAAACTAACAGGTAAAAAATATATTAAAAACGACTAAAATATTAAATCTAAAATAGTTTGTAATTTACCTTTAATACTTTTGTTGTTGAGAGTATTTCGTAAACCTGCGTGTAAATTTTTTGGCCAACATTCAAACGCTGTCCAACAATATCCTGAATGTTCTGCATTTAATTTTGGTATAAATTCATTTTCTATAGCAATTACAAAAGTATTAAAATAAAATTTTTGATCGTTTGATGTAAACATTTCTAAAGGAATAGTTTTTTTAAATTTTGGTGGTTCTCCAATTTCTTCTAAAATTTCTCTTTTTAATCCTTCAAACGCTGATTCAGTAAATCGTGATTGACCGCCTACTAATCCCCATGTACCTCTAGTTTTAAAATCTGTTCTTTGTAGAAACAAAAATCTTTTAGTATTTGTTGAATAAAACAGAGCTCCTGAACAAATAATATTATGTTGCATTCTATATTATAACAATTTATGTTAAATTAATCAAGGAGTTGTTGCGTCTGCAGAAGGATCATATGCTGTAGAACCACCACCTAAAACAAGTGTCCATTTACCTTGTGTATAGATGCCTTCATAGGATTTAACCCAGTCTGTACCATTAAATCTATACTGTATACCTGTGTTTAAATTCGTAACATAATGTTGTGTTGAGTCTGGATTTGATGCATCAAATACTACTCCCCATTTACTTGTAGTAGAATTATATTCAATAATATCATTTATACTGGCTCGTAAATTACCCCAATTAGTTGCATCAAAAGTATTTGTAGAATCACCTATTTCGTTAGTAATTAAATATCTATCTCCATTTTGCGGGCTAGTTACGGCAAATGTTAATGGATTAATAATTTTTGTTACTGCTGTTAAAGAACTTGCAGGTATTGTATCTGAATCAATACTAAACATTAAAATTGTATCATCTAAAGTACTAGTAGCAATTGTTCCAACAATTTCATTTCCATTTTCTTGTTGCAATTTAACTTGTGAAATTCCATTTTGTATTACTCCATACTTGTTGATTATAGAATGCCAATTAATAGGTGGACCAAAATTTGCAAATACATCAAATTCTGTAGGAGTATTGGCACCTGTATAATAACCATCTCCTGCCATTGAACTATCAACTGCACCAGTAGAACCTAATAATCTTAATTGAGCTCCGACTAATAACACTGAATAATTTTCAGGTGTAACATAACTTTTTGATATTAAAGAACCATCTATTAAACCTTTCGTCATTCCGCCATCGTCATCATAAATGCTCATAATAATTTTCTCTATAACACCCAATTTTGAAACTTTAACAGGTGGTGATAACCAAATTGGCATAGAAAATGTCAGTGTTGCAACATCTATTTCGGTGTCTGCTCCAATTGGAATCGTTCTTGATGAAAATGTTACACCCGTTATTTCTACATAACTTAAACTTGTCCAATCAATATAATTATCTGATTTTTGTATTTCAAAATCCGGATTAAACAAATATAATATTTGTTCCATTATTTGTAATTTTTGATCAGTATTAGAAGAAAATATGTCAGCTGTAACATTAAGCCTAAATGGTGATGGCATAACTTTTTCAACTGTATAGCCTGCCCCTAATTTATTTGTATACTGTTTTGTAGTCTCGTCATAATGTCTTTCTTTTAAATGTTGTTTTTCGATATGATAAGGGTTTTGCATTCTTTCTCTATCATATTCTAAATTAGTAATGTACGCGGCAATTCTTGGAGCATATTGTAATGCATTTTCTGAATTATTTCTTATAATATTTGCAACTTGCCGAGTCATATCTCCATACACAACCGGCACTCCTCTTAAAATAACTTGATCATCTTTGCCTTTTCCTGTTTCCACAGAAAAGTTACTCAAAATTCTTATAAATTGAGTTAAAAATTTTCTAATTTGCCCGTCGTAAAAGTGTAACATTTTTAATTGTCAGCCTTGGGTTTTAATGCATTTGATAACGTTTGTCTTTGTTCTACAGTTAAACCATTTATTGTAGTTGTTCCTGATGTATTAACAAATTTAGTTTTCCAAGATGATCTTGTATTGTCATTTGTTGTAGTTAGTCTTATTGCGTCTTCTATTTTAGTCCATCTGACTCCATCATATTTGAATAGTCTGTTTGGTAAATAATCCGTTCTCAAGAAATAATCACCTTTATTATAATTGCTTGGGAACGATGTTCCAAATCCTGCAGGATATCCATTTGGTGCAACACCATCACCATCATAATAAAAGCCATAATGTGAACTTGCTGGAGTATCTATTGTTGCATTTATTGGCTTATCTGAACTAATTCTTTCTGTTGTATTAACATTATCAGTTCTAACATTTCCTCTTTCATCAATCGGTGTGACATAATATTGTTTATAAGTAAATCCTGACTTAGGTGCATCTTCTTCTGCTTGGTTTACAATTGCATCATTAATAGATTTTTCCTTATTATACGTACTCATATAACTTGCTAATGAGCCTGTTGTTGTTGCGTCACCAATTATATCTCTAAATTCTTGTGCATCAACTAGTGTTTTTAATTTTAATCTCAATAAATGTGGCCACCAAGTTTGACTAAATCCTTCTGCCGCTCTGTTAACATCTTCTATTACATAATATCTTTTAATTGCAATTGGTATACTTTCATCAAGTGAGAAATCGTCTTTCATGTGTGGAAATTCTATAACATCACCTGACATTGGTTTTCTACCTATTCTTTCAACTACATCATTTAAATGAACTGTTAAAAATATAGTATCATTTTGTAAAAACATACCAAATTGTGATAAATTAAAATCAATATCAGCAACATTATAGATACCACGAAGTGTATAAATGTCTGATGCATATTTTCTATCTCTATTTTCTAAAAATAATAAGTCCTGTATAGTTCTTTCGTTTAATGTATCGCCTGAATATTGTGGTAATGTAGGAGATGACGCTCCGTCCTTATTAGTATCGCCTTGATCGTATGGACCTAAATATTTGTGCAAAAACAAGTCTGTACCACCGACTTGAAACATTTCATTTATAGTACGGTCAAAAAACTTATAGTCGTTCCCTTTTTCTGGTTTGTATATTGATAATCTTGGCATATTATCTATATTTATAGATAGTAAAAGAACTATAAATATGAGTATGTCAGAACTACAAACAGGTCAACAGGAAGTATTTGAATACGTCAAAGCAAACCTAGGAGAGGGTATGATTGACGTTGAACTGGACCCTAAACACTATCAAGTAGCATTAGAAAGAGCTATAAACAGATATAGACAAAGATCGTCTAATGCTGTGGAAGAATCTTATGCTTTTTTGAAGTTAGTAGCAAACCAAAATACTTACATTTTACCTGACGAAGTAATTAATGTTAGAAAATTATTTCGTAGAACGGTCGGCTCTCGTACAGAAGGTGGCGAAGGTGGAACACTTTTTGAACCGTTCAATCTTGCATATACTAACACATACTTGTTAAGAGCAGGAGCAACTGGAGGTCTTGCAACCTACTATGCTTTTGCATCTTATCAGGAATTAATTGGAAAAATGTTTGGAAGTTTTATACAATTTCATTATGATGTAGCAAACAAAAGACTTACAATTACACAAAGACCGCGTGCAGATAACGAAACAGTATTAATGCACACTGATAATTTTAGACCTGATATAACACTTTTTAAAGACATATATTCAAAACCTTGGATTAGAGATTACACACTAGCAATATGCAAAGTAATGTTAGGTGAAGCAAGAGGTAAATTTAATACTATCGCTGGCCCACAGGGTGGTACTACATTAAACGGTGCTGAACTAAAACAAACTGGTATGGCTGACATGGAAAAACTTGACCTGGAAATTAACAATTTCGCAGAAGGTGGCACACCACATAGTTTTGTTATAGGTTAATTCATAAGCATATTATTTTAAATAACAACGAAATGAAAGACTCTCGTTATAAAAGATATTGTGATTGCAATATAGATGAATTGGAAGAAATCGTTAATGACTTGGAAAATATGTCTATTAATGCTTTAAAAAATAAAAAATTAAACATACGTAAAACAATACTTGGATCAGTAAAAGAAGCAAAATTAGAGATTGAAAAACGCTTAAAAAAATAGTATAATCAATAAATGACTTTAATAGGTGACAACGTAGGCAGGAAAAGGTTCATATACAAAAATGGTCAAAGGAGATTATATGAAAATACACCTGATCCATTATATATTTTCATAGAAAATTTTTTAGTAAAACAAAGAAAATTTGTTCCACAAACTGTATTAGATCTTGGAGCATGGAACGGAATTTTTACAAGAATGTGTAAACAGTTATGGCCCAACGCTCATTACACCTGCATAGAAGCCGGACCTGAGCACGAATATGAACTACAACGTTGTGCAAATGAAGTGCATATTGCAGTGGTTGGTGATACAAACAAAGAATGTATCATGTATCATAATAAAAAAGGATACACCAAGGGTGCAAGTCTTTTTGATAGCACTGATTACAGTGACAATAGACATATGGAAACTTTATCATCAGTAGTTGGCGGAAACACAACTTATGATTTGATCAAACAAGATGTACAAGGTGCAGAACTTTTAATCATGGACGGGTCACCAGAAATATTTCAAAGAGCAAAATATATTATATTGGAAGTGCAAGTAAATGAGCAAAAGTCTGTAGATGAGTATATGTCTAAATTAGGTTTTAAATATAATAAAATTATTCCAAAAGCAAATACCACAGTTGAATTTGATAAAATTTATTGGCGTGATATTGCAGAAAAACTAGTTGAAAAATCATCAAAAATTTAGTATACTAAACAAATGCTTATAGGTATTTGTGGATTAATAGGTTCTGGTAAAGATACAGTTGCGGAACGATTAATAACTCGCCATGGATATAAGCGAGATAGTTTTGCAAAAAGTTTAAAAGATGCTGTTAGTTCAATGTTTAATTGGGATAGAAAAATGCTAGAAGGTAATACTTCAGAAAGTCGAGCATGGCGAGAACAACCTGATAAATTTTGGAGTAAAAAAATGGGTAAAGAAGTTACTCCACGTTGGGTATTACAATACTTTGGTACCGAAATAATGCGTGGACAAATGTACGATTCAATATGGTTAGATAGTTGCCTAGGTAGATACAAAGGCGATAAAACTGTTATTTCTGACACAAGATTCCAAAACGAAATTAAAACAATAAAAGCACATAGTGGCATAGTTGTACTTGTAAAAAGAGGAGAATTACCCACACGTGAAGAGATGCAAAAACAAGGTGCACATCAATCTGAATGGGATTGGATGGGTAGTAAGTTTGATTATATTATTGAAAATAATAGTTCTATAGCAGTATTAAATGCTAACACCGATCAAGTTATTCATCAACTTCAAGATCACCAAGTTTCCAACGTAACTTCTTAATACTTGCTACTCGTTGACAATTAGCACATACCGTTTTTAAATTGTGAACAGCACAGTTATTTTTATTTCCATCTACAAAAAACACATCAAGTTGTACAGGTTCTTGTGCTTTAAAGGCACATACTTCACATCTATTTTTCTTTCTATAACCTGAACGTTGTAATGGCGTTATACCACCTATACGAAGTTTTTTCTTTTTTCGAATACAAGTATCACACAGACTACGCCAATAAATTTTCTTTCCTTTCCTATAACCCATGGCTCTAACTTTAACCTTGCATTGTTTACATAACGGTCTAATACCCATAATCATTATAATTGTATTTACGTAACCTATATAGGCACCAAACTTATCACAATAAGTCCGTAAATTGCTTAAGATGTAATAAATAGTTCTAGTAATAGACAATTGCAAGGAGATTTAAAATATGGCATTATCAGCACCAGGAGTTGAAGTATCAGTAATAAATGAGAGTTTTTATGTACCATCAGATGCAGGTACAACGCCTCTTTTTATCGTAGCATCGGGACAAGATAAAACACCAGGATCAGGTTCAGGTACAGCGGCAGGTACAACAACTGCAAACGCAAATACAACACACCTAATTACATCACAAAGAGAACTAACAGAAACGTTTGGTGATCCAAAATTCTATACAGACGGTGCAGGAAATTCACTACATGGATATGAATTAAATGAATATGGATTACAAGCGGCATACTCATTTTTAGGATTGGCTAACAGAGCATATATATTAAGAACAAATTGCAATACAACAGATTTATTAGGATCATCTTCAGTACCATCAGCACAAGCGACAGATGGCACATACTGGTTTGACCTTGCATCAACTATCTATGGGATATTTGAATGGTCGCAAACAGATCAAAAATTTACAGCACAAACACCAACTTTAATTACAGCAGTAACTGACTTGGTAGGAAACTCGGCAACGGGTGCACCAAAAACTTCAATTGGTTCACAGGGTGATTATGTTATAAACACAACACACGTTTCAAACAAAACTTATTATAAAAGTGCCTCAAATGCTTGGGTTCACGTTGGATCTAAAGCATGGCATAATTCACGTCCAGTTTTAACATCAAGTGCAGGTGCAACTGTAACATCAGGCCACAATATGCAAATTAATGGCATACTAGTACAAACAGGTGGAACAGCATTATCAGATGTAAACACAGCATTGAATACTGCAAATATACCTGGAGTAACTTCTAGTGTAAATGCAACAACTAACAAATTAGAAATTTTCCACAATGGTGGAGGATTTGGAGATTCAACAGCAGGATTTAACACAATTAGAATTGAAGAAGGTAACGGAACTTTAATGGCTAATTTAGGATTAACTGCAGGAACATTTAAAGGTGCAGAATTTTTACAATCAGCACATACATCAAGACCTGAATGGAAAACAGCAGATGAAAATAGACCAAATGGTTCTATTTGGCATAAAACAACTTCTGCTAACGCAGGTTCAAGTTATGTTATAAAACTTTATAGTTCAAGTTCTAACACTTGGTCTACAATAGCTAACAATATTTGTCCTAATGGTCAAACATCAATTTACAAAATAGATCCAACAAACGGTGGAACAACAGTTTCAGCTGGCACACTTTACGCTCAATATAATATAACTGAGCAAACAATGTCAGGACAAGCTGATGATACTCCAAATGTAGGCGACTTCCAATTCTTTAGATATGAAGGTGGAACAACAACTATTAATTCTAAAACAGCATATCCAAGTTTTACAGCAAATGAAACATTTACTTGTCAAGAATCATTAAAAAATTCAAGTACACTTGATACAGCAAAAACAGTTACTATGGTTTCTGGAGATGGTTCAACATTAGGTGATACAGATGACTTTATTACTGCATTTGCGGCGGCTGGATTTACAAACTTAGAAGCATCAATTATTACATCAGGAGTATACAAAGGTGCAATTACAATTAAACACAAATTAGGTGGTGAATTTAGAATGAATGACGTGACAGGAACTCCACTTGCAGATGCAGGTTTAGGTACTGGTCAAGCTCATGCATACGGTAGTTACACAGCAAATTCAACAACATTAGTTGACAATTTATACCTTGCACCAACAGGTGACTCAGACGAATCTACAACAGGTAATGAAGTTGTAGCTTCTAATTGGAAAAGATTATCATACACAGCATCGACTAGTACACCAACTAGTGAACCAGCAGATGGTCAACTATGGTACAACACAAATATAGACGACGCTGACATTTTAGTACATAATGGAACAACATGGATAGGTTATGTAAACAGTTATAGTTCAACAGATCCAAATGGTCCACAATTTTCAGCAACTGCTCCGGCAAATCAATCAGATGGAACAGTACTTGTTGCTAATGACTTATGGATTGATACAAGTGACTTAGAAAATTATCCAAAACTTTACAGATACGATACATCTGCAACATTAACCTCAAGCAATACAAGTAATAACGTAGCAGTTACAACAACTGGTGCGGCTTGGGTACTAGTAGATAAAGCAGATCAAACTACAGAAGACGGTGTTTTATTTGCAGATGCTAGATGGAATACATTAGCAGAACGAAACGGAAATGATAGCGTTGCGGCTGGAACACAAAGTTCAGTTAAAGATTTATTAAGTGATAACTTCTTAGATCCAGATGCACCAGATCCAACATTATATCCAAAATCAATGATGCTTTGGAATACAAGACGTTCTGGTTACAATGTTAAAGAATACAAAAACGCTTATATTACAACAACAAAATATCCAAGTGCAGGATCAAGTGGATTAGGTAACATTAGATACAGCAACGAATCAGTTGCAGGTTACTATCCAGACAGATGGGTTACTAAATCAGGTAACAATGCTGATGGTTCAGGAACTTTTGGAAGAAAAGCACAAAGAAAAGTTGTTGTAGCACAATTACAATCAGAAATTAATACAAACCAAGCAATAAGAGAAGACCAAAGAGGTTTTAACGTAATTGCTTGTCCAGGTTATCCAGAAACAATTTCAAATATGCTATCTTTGAATACTGATAGAAACAATACAGCGTTTATAGTTGGCGATACACCATTAAGATTGGAGGGAACTGCAACTGCAATTAGCGATTGGGCTAACAACACAGCGGCGGCAACTGACAACGGTGAAGACGGATTAGTAAGTGCAAGTGATTACTTGGGCGTATTTTATCCATCAGGCTTAACAACTGACAACAGCGGAACATCAATTGTTGTTCCACCATCACATATGATAACAAGAGTGTTGGCGAATAACGATAATCTTGCATATCCATGGTTTGCACCATCAGGTACAAGACGTGGAGTTGTAGACAACGCAACATCGGTTGGGTATATTAATTCAGAAGGAGAATTCCAAGTAATATCAGTTACAGAAGGTGTTAGAGAATCAATGCATATAGCAAAAATTAATCCAATTACTTTCTTCTCAGGAGCAGGAATTGTTAACTTTGGTAATTTAACAAAAACTGCTGGAAGTTCGGCATTAGATAGAATTAATGTCTCAAGACTAACAGTCTACTTAAGAACACAATTAGATGCAGTTGCTAAACCGTTTATATTCGAACCAAACGATGAATTAACAAGAAACGAAATTAAACAAGCAATTGAATCATTCTTACTAGAACTAGTTGGTCAAAGAGCATTATATGACTTCTTAGTAGTTTGTGATGATACAAACAACACAGCAACAAGAATAGATAGAAATGAACTTTATGTTGATATAGCAATTGAACCAGTAAAATCGGTTGAATTTATATACATACCATTAAGAATTAAAAACACAGGAGAAATTGCAAAATTAGGGCAATAATTTTTCGATAAATAGGAGAGAAACATATGGCAATATCAACATTATCAAAATTTACAGTACCATTAGCAAACGATCAATCATCAGGCTCACAAGGCCTATTGATGCCGAAACTACAATATCGTTTTAGATGTATTTTAGAAAATTTTGGAGTTTCTACACCAAGATCAGAATTAACAAAACAAGTAGTTGATGTTACAAGACCTGACTTAAACTTTGAACAAATAACATTAGACGTTTATAACTCAAGAGTTTATATGGCGGGTAAACACACTTGGAACCCTATTACAATTAACATAAGAGATGATGTTAATAATGCAGTTACTAAATTGGTTGGGGAACAAATTCAGAAACAATTTGATTTCTTTGAACAATCAAGTGCGGCATCAGGAATTGATTACAAATTTACAGCAAGAATAGAAATGCTTGACGGTGGTGGTGGAGCATCTAAACCAAATGTATTAGAAACATTTGAATTATATGGTGCTTACATTGAAGCAGTTAACTACCAAACATTAGCTTATGCAACTTCAGATGCAGTAACTATTCAACTTACACTTAGATATGACAATTGTATACAAACACCGCAAGGTACAGGAATTGGAACTGCGGTTACAAGAACAATTGGTACACTAGCAACTGGCGGTGGACAATAAGATTTAACCCTGCAATTATAACGAAAGAAGCGCCATTAACGGCGCTTTTTTTGTGGCTATAAATACTAGGGTATGCCAAGCATTAATAATTTTTTAAAAGGATTTACAAACGGCCTTCCAGGCCTGAAAGACTATCGTCATGCGTCACGATTATACCTCGACGATAACTTTAAATTAGCACCAAAAAATAAATTTCTTTTTCACGTTGTATTTGATATTGATGACGAAGTTGCAATAAAAAATAATATTCTTTCACATAATGAAAAATTTGAATTGAATATGTTAGTTAAATCGTGTGATTTACCTAAATTTAATATGAACGTTGAAGAACGAGTACAATACAATAAAAAAATTTATCCTTCAACACGTGTTACATATGAAGCAGTAAACATAGCATTTCATGATGATCATGCTGATACTGTAAATGCTTTTTGGAAAAAATATTTTGAATATCATATAGCAGATCCGGTAGAAATTAAAGATAGACAAATGGCAACTAAAGATGACTATTATGACACTAACAGATTTGTAACTAGATGGGGTAAAGACACTCCTGTAGAGAAAAAGAAACCATTTTTAAGAGGTATTGAAATTTTCGTTTTACATAAAAAAAGATTTACATCGTTTACATTAGTAAATCCTGTAATAGGTACATTTAATCATGATACATTAGATGCGGCAGACGGTGGTGGAGTACTGCAAAATACAATGTCAATTTTTTATGAAACTGTATTTTATAGTGCAGGTGTAATACAAAAAGGCAACCAACCAAGAGGATTTGCTACAATACATTATGATCATGAGCCTTCCCCACTATCAGTAATGGGTAGAGGAACAACATCTATATTTGGACCTGGCGGTATTGTTGACGGTGTAGGTTCTGTAATAAGAGATGTTAGTACAGGAAACTTTAATTTGGGTACAGTTTTAACAGGTATTAACACATATAATAATGCTAAAAAAATTAAAGCCAAAGAAGCAGTAAAAGAGGAATTAAAAGGTATAGTAAAAGACGGGGTTTTACAAATGGGTAAACAAGCCGGAACATTATCAAATCCAATAGGTAATTTTACCATAGGTTCTCAAGCAGTGGCGGCTCTCGCGGCAGGTGTCACTATTGCAACAGCAAAGGGATTAGCTGATATGGATGAAAAAAATGATAACAAAGTTATCACCAATCCACAAATCAATTACAATTTGTATTTGAGTGCAACTGAGGCATATAATCTTGTCACAAATAACAGTACTATAAAAGACGAAGTTGCTGGTCACTTATATTATAAAGATATTGGTTCGAGAAAAGGATTAACAATTGCAGAAAATGATGTAGAATATACTGCATCCTCTGATAGTATAAAAACTGTATACAGAAATAAAGCAATAACAAATATTAGAAAACTTGTTACTGAAGGATATATAAAAATTGAACGGACTACTGGCAATGTAAGTATAGCTGTAGAAAAAATAAACTTATAATGGAAAATCAAACATTTTATACAAACTTACCACCAAAAGAAAAAGACAAATTGGACAAAACAATTGATGCTTTAACTAAAACAGCTTATACTGAAAATTTTCAATTTAACGTCGGGGAATATGATGCGGCAATTGGATTTTTTGTAAAAAGAGGATTTAGCAGAACTTCAGCTGAAGGTGTTGCTTATATAATATTAAGACAAGCTAAAATTGATTCTATATCTCCACAAGTAATATTAGACAAAATAGGATATGCTACACCTACCCAATTATCTGAACTTATAACAATTGTATTAAATGCCAATAGATACAAGTCTAGTAGATTAGGAGTAAGGCAAACTCGTACTACGAAAGAAACTGTGTCTAGAAACATTCTAGACTAATGATTCCAAGATTCGCAAGAGGAAAATTTACACCAAAAAACCAAGAAAAATATGTGGGTTTAAAAACACCGACTTATAGGTCAAGTTGGGAACACGCATTTATGCGATTATGTGATGAACATCCTAACGTGGCAAAGTGGGCAAGTGAATCAATTAAAATACCTTACAGACATCCTCTTACAGGCAAATATACAATATACGTACCGGATTTTTTTGTTGTTTATAACGACAAAGAGGGGCGTAAACACGCCGAACTGATTGAAGTTAAACCAAAGTCCCAGACAACAATGGAGGACGCAGGACGTAGTCATGCTAAACGAAAACAAGTAGTCCTAAATCAAGCAAAGTGGGAGGCGGCATATGCTTATGCCCGCCAAAATAAAATACGATTTAGAGTAGTATCAGAAGACCAATTATTTCATCAAGGTACACGTAAATAATAAAAATGACTAAAAAGTTAGAAGACATATTAAATTTACCAAACATTAAAGAAGCTTTTGCTCAAGCCGATGTAAAAGAAAAAACTAAAGACCAAAAAAATTCTGTTAACGGTGGTCCAAAAAATGTCGATCCTATAACTGCAAAAAATTTAGAAAAAACTTATGCAGAATTTGACAAGATAGCGGCCGCTCTACCACAAGTAAAAGGACTAGGCGATCTAGGAGATCTAGAGTTAGATAAACTGGCTGTTGAAGCCGAGGAAAGTTATAAAAATTTAATGGACTTAGGAATGAACGTTGACTCACGTTATTCAGGTCGTATTTTTGAAGTTGCAAGTTCTATGTTGCGTAACGCCATAGATGCTAAAGGCTCTAAAATAGACAAAAAACTAAAAATGGTTGAACTACAACTTAAGAAACTTAAAATAGACAAAACGGGTAAAGGCGATAACGATCCGATTGAATCTGAAGGTATGATCATAGCCGACCGTAATGAATTAATGAAACAACTTCTTAAGAAAGATGAACCTACCAAATAATTTTTGTATCGCTCCATTCTTGCAATTACAAGTATCTAAAAAAGGCGAAACTGGCCCTTGCCCTTATACTGCAAATTATTGGAACCTAGAAAAATATAAAACCATTGCTGAAAAATGGGCATCTCCCGAATTACAATCTTTAAGAGACGAATTTTTACAAAATAAAAAAAGTAAAGTTTGTAAACGTTGCTGGAGAGATGAAGATGCAGGTAAAGTTAGTCTTAGACAACGATTATCTAAGTTTAGAAATACTACAAATTTAGAAAAAAAAGTTTTTCCAAAATATATAGAAGGAAAAATGTATGAAAAATTTCCAAAAATTCTTACATTAATTCCCGGAAACGAATGCAATCTTGAATGCTTTATTTGTGGGGGACACTTCTCATCAAAATGGAATAGTACAGCAAGAAAATATAAAAGTCCATTAGTACCTATACATGATAATTGGAATCTTACTGCTGAAGAATATCAAGATATCGTTGATAATTCTGACAAATTACAAAAAATAGAACTATTTGGAGGAGAACCTTTTTACAACAAACGAAACAGAGAACTTTTAATTAAAAAAATTATTGAAAAGGGTACTTCTAAAAATCTTGTATTATATTTTAATACAAATGGTACTATTTTTGATGAGAAATATATGAAAATTTTAGAAGAAAATTTTAAAAAACTTGAAATAAGAATCTCAATTGATGGTATAAATGAACAATTTGAATACATTAGGTACGGAGCAAAATTCAATCAAGTAATGGAAAATGTTACTAAATTTCAAAATTTAAAAAATAGTGACGTTGAAATTATATGCACAGTATCACTATTAAATTTTTTATATCTATCTGAATATGATGAGTTTTTTCAAAAGAATAAATTAAATGTATTTTATAATATAGTATCTGGCCCTGAACGTATAATGTTATATAATATTCCCGAAGCAGTAAAATTAAAGATTGACTTTAAGGATAAATTTTCATATATTAACAATTACATTAGAAACACTAAAACAAGCGAAAAAGAGTGGCATAATTTTGTACAATATACTAATCATATGGATAAAATACGAGGCTTATCAATGCCTAAAACCTTTCCTAAACTACATGACTTGGTTAAAAATTATTGGATTCAAACACACAGAAAGAACTAAATACTTCTAATATGAGCACGTTTACAAAATATTTAACAGAATCTATTAAAACCTATGAATATAAAGTCAAAGTAGCGGGTGATGTTGCTAAAGATTTCGCTACTCGTTTGGAAACAGCTTGTAAAAAATTTGAAATTACTAAATTGTCAGCAGGAAAGAAAACTCCAATACAATCGCTACCTTTGGACTTTCCAGCACTATCAAATGAATCTGTAACCATTTATGATTTAACAACACAATATCCGGTTGCAGTAAGAGAATTAAAAGAATACATAGCTGATTATATGAGAATTTCACCAGCAATGGTTGTTGTTAGAAAACCAGGTGAACCAACAGAAGAATATCAAGATAACATGGCAGACAAATCAGAATACAAAAACAAACTTAACGACATAGAATATAAAGATGCACCTAAAGTAAATGCAGAAGACTTTCATTCTACACAAGCAAACATGAGTTTGTTAAAAGAATTATTAAAAGACAGAGAAAAAACAGAATTTGCTAAAACAGAAAAAACACAAGAAGCACAAAGTAAAGAAGATGCACCAGCAAATTCACCTTTAACAAAAGTAAATAATCCGCATCCGTCTAAAGGAAAATAATATTATGGAAATGGTCGACGTTATAAAAAAACTAAAAGAAATTACTAATCAATCCCCGGAGGTTGCAAAAGCAATCCAAAGTTTAACAGCAACTAATCCAACACAAACATCAGGCAATTTAGTTAGTCAAGAACAAAATGCATTATCAACTGCAAAAGAAGGTGGAATGTCAGACGTAAATATCGGTGCACAAGAAGCCGTAGGTGAATATACTAACGAAGACGGAAATTTAGATAGACCAAAAGCAGATGTACTTCAAGACATGGAACAAAGAAAAGCAAAATTACCTTTCCCACAATCATTTGAAATAGAAGAAGCAATGAAAATGGTGGTGGCTGAGTTTGAAGATGATGGAAGTAAAAGAGAAATTTATGAACCAGAACCAGACGAAATAATGAAACAAGACGCACCAGCAACTTTAGATGCACCAGTAGTTACAAAAACTGTGCTAAATACAGAGCAGATGACAAACGAAAGCAAAAAACCACTTAAAGAAGCAATAACAATGAGTGCTGATTCTCCAGAAGAAGCAGGTATGTTAATGCAAATTATGAAACTTGCAGGTGTACAACAAGTAACACCTGATATGGTTGGTGCAGAAGAACCATCAGCAGAAGTACCAGCAGATAACGATGCAGATGCAGAAGTAAATCCAGAACACGGCGAAGAAGGACATGACCACAGTGATTGTCCAGTGTGTGGTGACGATGCAGTACGTTCAAACGACATGGGAAAAATGAGAGATATGATTTCCCAAAATGATGGTGATGAACAAGCCGACGAAACTTGGGATAACGAACCAGATGAAAAAGTATCAGATATTGACACACTAGTTAATGTTCATTCAGGTGGTTTAAACAAACAAAAACAACAAGTAAGAAAAGAATACCCAGGTGACAATCCACTTGCAGTAAAAGAAGAACCTACTGAAGAACATTTGTCAAATTCTTTACGAAATCAATATGAAAGTTTTAAAAAGTCATATCAAGAAGCGGCAAAAGTTACTGAAAAAAAAGCAAAGCCAGACTTTTTAGATATGGATAAAGATGGCGATAAAAAAGAACCAATGAAAAAAGCTATCCAAGATAAAAAATAATCAAAAATAAAATATGAGCATAAACGGAAAAGTAAAATGGTATAATGGAACCAAAGGGTTTGGTTTTATTGCCAGAGACGACAAAGAAAAAGATGTGTTTGTTCACAGAACGGCTATTGAAGCCGCAGGTATGAGAGACCTAAAAGAAGGTGAACAATTAACATTTGATGTAGATATAGCGGCAAAAGGACCTTGTGCTGTTAATTTACAAAAGCCTGACTTAAACAGTTAGTTTTCTTAACATAAAAATAACCTTAAATACTACATATGGCATATGTTAGTTTAGATTCCGAACAAGTAAAACGTGCCCATAAAAAGCACAAATATACTAAACCTCAGGTTGAACAACTTGAGAAGTGTATGGATCCAAAAACTGGACCGTTGTTTTTCATGGAAACTTTTATGAAAATACAACATCCTACTAAAGGAGAAATGCGTTTTAAACCTTATCCTTTTCAAAAAAGATTAATCGAATCTTATAACAATAACAGATTTTCAATATCAATGTTACCAAGACAAACAGGTAAAACTACTTGTGCATCAGGATACCTTATTTGGTATGCTATGTTTTATCCAAATTCATCAATATTAATTGCGGCACACAAATACGCAGGAGCATCAGACATTATGTCTAGGGTGCGTTATGCTTATGAAATGTTGCCTGAATGGATTAAAGCAGGTGTAACACAATATAATAGAAATTCAATTGAGTTTGATAATGGTTCCAAAATAATAGCAACTACTACAACCGAAAACACTGGACGGGGTATGTCCTTAACAATGATTTATTGTGATGAGTTTGCATTCGTGCAACCACCTGATAAAGCAAAAGAATTTTGGACTTCACTATCTCCTACTTTGTCAACTGGAGGAAAATGTTTAATTACGTCAACTCCAAACAGTGATGAAGACCAATTTGCATTAATTTGGAAAGAGGCAAACAAAAGATTTGACGAATACGGTAACGACAAAATTGTAGGTACAAATGGCTTTTATGCCATGAGAGCACATTGGTCAGAACACCCAGACAGAGACGAAGAATGGGCACAAACTGAAAGAGCTAGAATTGGTGACGAAAGATTTAGACGAGAACACGAATGTGAATTTATAATCTTTGACGAAACATTAATTAACTCTATAACATTAGCAGAAATGGAAGGCATATTGCCAATTGAAAATACAGGACAAGTACGTTGGTTTAAACGACCTACGCCTGGACACACATATATGGTATCATTAGATCCAAGCATGGGTACAGGTGGAGATTATGCGGCAATACAAGCATTTGAATTGCCTACTATGGACCAAATAGGTGAATGGCGTCATAACACAACACCAATGAACCAACAAGTTAGAATATTACAAGGAATTACAAAGCATATTCACGATACTATAATGGAAAAAGATGCAAGTGCTACACCACAAATATTTTATTCAATGGAGAATAATGCAATAGGTGAAGCGGCACTTTTAAGAGTTATGGATATTGGTGAAGAAAATATTCTAGGTATGTTTTTATCCGAACCTATAAGAAAAGGACATAGACGTAAATTTAGAAGAGGGTTTAACACTACTGCTAAACATAAAATTGATGCTTGTACAAAGTTTAAAGAACTTGTAGAAAACAATAAAATGCAAATTAATTCTAAATTACTCATAACAGAACTAAAAGACTTTGTTGCAACAGGGTTAAGTTTTAAAGCTAAACCAGGACAGCACGATGATCTTGTTAGTTCTTGTTTACTAATGACACGTATGATGAAAGTACTTGCTGATTTTGATCCTAAAATATTTGAAAAATGGACTGATAGAACATCCGAATGGACTGCTCCAATGCCTATATTTGCAAATCTATATGGGTAATATAATTTTACAAGAAGCATTAGATAACTTTTTAGCAAAAGAAACAACTAAAGATAAAAGCGAAGTTCCGTGGTTGGTTTGGCTTATGGAAAATCCTAAATCACCATTACATTTACATGGTGCGTCAGCTTTAAATGACCATGATTACGTTCATGTTATTCTTGATAAAGGACAAGCTAATGACGACGAAGCATTTGTTATTGGATTTACAATGGGTAACGATGATAGAACTAAAAATTGGGAAGTAAAATTATTTAAATTTATTTCCAGTAAGCTATATCCTGAAGAAGCACGTTTTACTAAAGAGCAACTTAAAATTTTTGATAGGGGTTTTAAGTATGGACAGTCAAAACTACCCTTGTATCAACGAATAGGCGAATTTAACTGGAGTACAATAGATAAAAATACACCACTAAACGAAGTTAAAAGAAAGTTTAACGTACAATAAATACACTATATGAACCCAAAAACGTCAGAAGACCTTTTTAACAAAATACGATCGCAATTTAGCAACATCCAAATAGGTGGCGTTGATGGACAACCCACTGCTGAGCCAATGGAGGCAACATTTTTTGATTTTGAATTTGCGGAAGATGCCGATACATTTGGACGTGTAAGCATATCGTTAGCAGATGATCAAAATATGAAAGTATTTTATAATCGTGATTTAGTAGATAAAATTGACGAAGATAGTAGAGATGAATGGTATGCGTTTTTAAAAGAACTAAAAGACTTTGCTGTAGAACATCAATTACGTTTTGATGTGCGTGATATAACGAAATCGAACCTAACGAAGCAAGATTATAAGAACCTAGCAGATACAAACACAACGGTAAATACTGACGATATGTCAGAAGAACTAAACATAATTACAAAATTAGCAGGTGTTCAAGAAAACAACAACGAACAAAAACCTACTGATATAGAGATTAAACAAGCAAAAGGTATTGCTTTTGATAAAAGATATAAAGATGGCAACTACACTGGAGCATCAAATACAATCGAAAAACTTAAAAAAGGATTATCACAACATCCAGATGTTGCTGATGCATTAAGAAGAGCAAACGAAGAAATTAAAGAAGGTATGACTGGTACTACTAAATCTTCATACGAAAACTTAGACAAAACAAGATTAATAATTAGACACTCAGGACCAGTTGATGAAAACGTACCTGGTGCAAGATCTAGACATATTAGTTCACTATACATTGAAAACGAAGATGGTGAAAGATTCAAATATCCAATTACTCATTTAGCAGGTGCAAGAGCAATGACAAGACACGTTGCTAACGGTGGAAGACCACATGACGAATTTGGCGAACACATTGTCAAAACATCAGAAAATATTGCACAATTAAATTCATTTTCTAGATACGTTTCTCACAAAGATCAATTAAATGATAATGCTGGTGACATTATTGAACAAACAAAATTAAAGTTAGAAAATTTAAGAACGTACATGAAAAACTTAAACAAACAAGCACACTATGACGAAGCAAGTAAAAACTTCAAACCTTCAGCAATTGCAGATTTAAGTGATGACGACAGAAGTGCATATAGAGAAAAATTTACATTAAAAAATCTTGATGATAGAGTTGAACAGGCTTTGCCTTTAATTCACAATATCATGAGCGAATATAAACCAGAAGACGATGCCATTGATGCTCCAGCAGAACCAATTGTTGATCACGGTGCAATAGTACAAGGATTTTTAACTGATCCAGCTAAAAAATTAGTATTAAGAAAAGATGATTCAGCTGATAAAATGTTATCAGTTACTAAATTTACAAATAACAATACAATGTTAGGCAGTATTCTTTCAGATATAGCATCACGTATGCTTACAAGAGATGACAACGAAGAAAGAGTTGCCAACTTTGCATCTAGAGTTGCTGATGGTTTAGAAAATGAAGGTGAATTATTTAATGAACCAGGACAAGATTGGATGAAAAATAAAAAAATTGCAATTGCGTTAGCAAGAAGATATATTGATGATTACAAAAAAATGAAACAAGATCCTGCTTATGCAGATGAAATAAGACAAGAACCCGGAGCATTTAAACCTAAAAAAGATAGAGCCGGAAAAGCAAAAAGCGAAACAGAAGAATTTGAAAGTTGGGTAGACAATACAGTTAATCCTAAAGAAGACAATGCTCCAGATATGGTTATTAGAGATCCAGATGATGAAGCCGATGACAAAGAACAAGAAGAAAAAGCAGAGAAGGAAAAAGCAAAGAAAAAATTTGATGGTAAATTCGAAGACATCAAACCTTTTATTGAGCAACATTTAAAAGAAGGTGGTGATAAAACTACTGCAATCGAAACTGCAATTGAAAAATTTAATATAGAAAAACTAAAAGAATCAAGAACTAGCATAGTAGAATCAATTAAAAATAAAACAGACGATCACGCACAAAACATCTCAGGCATTGAAGGTGGTAGTGACCGAGTAACAGGCGAAGCAGGCCTTCAACTTGCTAGAATAAAATATCTTTCAAATTACCAAAACTAACTTTCCGATAATAGTAGTAGACAATTCATAAATATAGTAGTATATTATACGTAATGTTTAATATACATTTAGGCAGAAACAAACATAGGCACACAAGGAGGCTTACATTATGGCTACATTGGCTGAAATAAGAGCGAAGTTAAAATCTCAAGAATCGAATCGCTCCGGTTCTACAACAGGTGGCGACAATGCCATCTATCCACACTGGAATATCCAAGAAGGACAAGAAGCAGTTATTCGATTCTTACCTGATAAAGGTACGGAAAACACTTTCTTCTGGACAGAGAGGAACATGATCAAATTACCTTTTGCAGGTATTAAAGGTCAAAGTGATTCTCGACCAATCCAGGTACAAGTACCGTGTATGGAAATGTACGGAAAAACTTGTCCGGTTCTAACGGAAGTTAGACCTTGGTTTAAAGACAAATCAATGGAAGATATGGGCAGAAAGTATTGGAAAAAGAAAAGTTATATTTTCCAAGGCTTTGTTGGTACTAATCCATTAAACGAAGATGCAACACCAGAAAATCCAATTAGAAGATTTATAATTGGACCACAAATCTTTAACATTATTAGATCTGCGTTACTTGATCCAGAGATGGAAGAGTTACCAACTGATTATGTAAAAGGTGTAGACTTTAGAGTTAATAAAACTACTAAAGGTGGTTATGCTGATTACTCAACATCTAAATGGTCAAGAAGAGAAAGAGCTCTTGATGAAAAAGAAAGAGCGGCTATTGAAAAGTTTGGTTTACATAACTTATCAGACTATAGACCAAAAGAACCATCAGAAGCAGAAGTAAAAATAATCAAAGAATTATTTGAAAAATCTGTTGAAGGTGAAGCTTATGATCTTGAGAAATATGGACAATATTTTAGACCTGCAGGCGCAGGTGCTAGACAAGTGTCTGTACCAACAGCAAGTCGACCAGCTCCAGTTGAAAAAACAGCAGACCCAGTAAATTCTGACGTAAAAGTTGCTGAAACTAAAACGCCGGCACCTCAACCAAGCGGTGATAGTGCCAAAAGAGCAGAGGACATCTTAAAATTAATAAGATCAAGACAAGCAAAATAAACTCGCTAATTACCAAGGCCTTAATATTATTGACACTTAAGGCCTTGTGTATTATAATAAGAAGAAACTATGACAAAACCATTTGACGTAACAAAATTTAGAAAAAGCATTACAAAGTCTATACAAGGATTAGGTATTGGATTTAGTGATCCCACTGATTGGATAAGCACAGGAAACTATGCATTAAATTATTTAATGACTGGTGACTTTAACAGAGGAATTCCACTAGGCAAAGTAACTGTACTTGCAGGAGAATCTGGGTCAGGAAAATCATACATAGCGGCAGGAAATATTGTTAAGAACGCACAAGAGCAAGGTATATTTGTTATACTAATTGATACAGAGAACGCATTAGACGAAACTTGGCTACAAGCATTAAAAGTAGACACATCAGATAAAAAACTTTTAAAATTAAGTTTATCAATGGTAGATGATGTTGCAAAAACTATTTCAGAGTTTATGAAAGGTTACAAAGACGAACACGCAGACGACAAAGAAGGTGCTCCAAAAATATTATTTGTTATAGATAGTTTGGGTATGTTATTAACTCCAACTGACGTTAATCAGTTTGAAAAAGGTGAGATGAAAGGTGACTTAGGTAGAAAACCTAAAGCCTTAACAGCACTTGTAAGAAACTGTGTTAATATGTTTGGTAGTTGGAACGTAGGACTTATAGCAACCAACCACACATACGCATCGCAAGATATGTTTAATCCGGATGATAAAATATCAGGTGGACAGGGATTTATATATGCAAGTTCAATTGTAATTGCAATGAAGAAACTAAAATTAAAAGAAGACGAAAAAGGTAACAAAATTACTGATGTACGAGGTATTAGAGCCGCTTGTAAAGTTATGAAAACAAGATATGCTAAACCTTTTGAATCAGTACAAGTTAAAATCCCGTATGATACAGGAATGGATCCATATAGCGGATTAGTAGACTTATTTGAGAAAAAAGGTATATTAGTACAAACAGGAAATAGATTAAAATACGTAGATAAA
>Ga0302123_10000770_pt1 | contig 24188 bp, 19 predicted proteins | sample CB21_321_MG_FD_203109 | JGI IMG/M metagenome (GOLD analysis project Ga0302123, IMG submission 203109) | Marine microbial communities from Western Arctic Ocean, Canada - CB21_32.1 | ecosystem: Environmental > Aquatic > Marine > Oceanic | place: Canada: Western Arctic Ocean | collected 2017-09-28 | reverse complement strand
GCCGTCGACGAAGAGCCTGAGGTTGCCGTCGACGAAGAGCCTGAGGTTGCCGTCGACGAAGAGCCTGAGGTTGCCGTCGACGAAGAGCCTGAGGTTGCCGTCGAGGAGGCGCCCGAGGTTGCCGTCGAAAATGTTGTCGAGGTTGCCGTCGACGAAGAGCCTGCTGAAGAAGCGGCCGAGGCTTCCACGGAGGACTCGGCCGAGCCGGAGACTGCCGGCGCCTGAGGCGACGTCCCCGGGAGGGGCATGGTGCTCGAGATCGGGTTGACCGGAGGGATCGGTTCCGGCAAGTCCACCGTGGCCGACCTGCTCGTCGAGCGGGGCGCCACACTCATTGACGCTGATGCGATCGTCCGGGAACTCCAGGCTCCCGGCAGGCCCGTCTACACGGCCATGGTCGAGCGATGGGGACCGGACATCGTGGCTGACGACGACTCACTGGACCGGCAGGCAGTGGCCGACCGGGTGTTCGGGGATCCGGACGAACTCCTCGCCCTCAACGCCATCGTGCATCCGGCCGTGGGCGACGAGATGACCCGCCGTCGGGAGGCACTCGCCGACACCGACGCCACGGTCCTGCTCGACATCCCACTCCTTGTCGAGTCGGGCCACGAGGGATTCGGCGGCATCGTGGTTGTGGACGTCGACCCCGATCTGGCCGTGCAGCGACTCGTGGAACACCGTGGCCTCACCGAGGAGGACGCCCGCAAGAGGATGGCCAGGCAGGCTCCGCGGGATGACCGCCTGGCAAGGGCCGACTTCGTCATCGAGAACTCGGGCACCTTCGACGACCTGATGGCAGAGGTCGACCGCTGCTGGGCCTGGATCGCCACGCTCGAGCGTCCGGTGCCCGGCACCTCCGTGGAGCGAATCGCCAGCCGAACCGAGTCGCCCTAACACTCCGCTGCCCCCCCGAAGCGGTCGGGGGGCGTGGCTACGCTGCGTCCGTGAGTCAACGGTTCCACGTCGAGGCGCCCTTCCTGCCGGCAGGCGATCAGCCCCGCGCCATCGACGAGTTGGCCGCCGGCATCGAGAACGGCGAGCGCTTCCAGACCCTGCTCGGCATCACGGGCAGTGGCAAGAGCGCCACCCTCGCCTGGGTGATCGAGAAGGTCCAGCGCCCGACCCTGGTCATCGCCCCCAACAAGTCCCTTGCAGCGCAGTTGGCCAACGAGTTCCGGGCGTTCTTTCCGAAGAACCGGGTCGAGTACTTCGTCTCCTATTACGACTACTACCAGCCCGAGGCGTACCTGCCCACGAGTGACACCTTCATCGAGAAGGACTCGTCCGTGAACGACGAGATCGACCGTTTGCGTCATTCCGCCACGGCAGCACTCCTTACCCGGCGCGACACCATCGTCGTGGCCTCGGTGTCATGTATCTACGGGCTCGGCAATCCGGAGTTCTATGAGGGCAACCTGTTGGTCCTCCGACAGGGCGAGGAGGTCGACCAGCGGGAGACTCTGCGGCGCCTGATCGACATGCAGTACGAGCGCAATGACCTGGTGCTGGGTCGGGGGAAGTTCCGGGTCCGGGGCGACACGCTTGAGATCCATCCCTCCTACGAGGAGACCGCCGTCCGGGTCTCGCTGTTCGGTGATGAGGTCGAGTCGATCACCGAGGTCGACCCCTTGACCGGCGAGCACCTGCGCGAACTCTCGGAACTGGTGGTCTTCCCGGCCACCCACTACGCCGCCGACAAGGTGGTCCTCGCCCGGGCGATGGCGTCGATCCAGGAGGAACTCCAGGAGCGCCTCGCCTACTTCCAGGGCGAGCAGAAACTGTTGGAGGCCCAGCGACTTCGGATGCGCACCGAGCACGACCTCGAGATGATCAGCGAGTTGGGGTTCTGCAACGGCATCGAGAACTACAGCGCCCACATCGACGGACGGGCCCCAGGGGAGCGGCCGTACACCCTGCTCGACTACTTCCCGGACGACTTCCTCGTGGTCGTCGACGAGTCGCACGTGGCCGTCCCGCAGTTGAACGGCCAGTACCACGGTGACCGCAGCCGCAAGGCGACCCTGATCGAGCACGGCTTCCGCCTGCCCTCGGCGGCCGACAACCGGCCGCTGCGGTTCGAGGAATTCCGCGACCGGGTGGGCCAGGTGGTGTTCCTGTCGGCCACCCCGGGCGCGTGGGAACTCGACAACAGCAGCAGCGTGGTCGAACAGATAGTCCGGCCCACGGGCCTCATCGACCCCGAGGTGCTCGTGAAGCCCACCCGGGGCCAGATCGATGACCTCCAGGCGCTCATCGCCGAACGGGTGGCCGCCGACCAGCGAGTGCTCGTCACGACCCTCACCAAGAAGATGTCTGAGGAACTCACCGACTACCTGCTCGAACAGGGCGTCCGGGTGCGTTACCTGCACTCCGATATCGACACCATCGAGAGAATCGAGATCCTCCGCGACCTGCGCCTCGGCGAGTTCGACGTACTGGTCGGCATCAACCTGCTCCGCGAAGGGTTGGACCTGCCCGAGGTCTCGCTCGTCGCCATCCTCGACGCCGACAAGGAGGGGTTCCTCCGGAGCGAGACCTCGCTCGTCCAGACCATCGGCCGCGCCGCTCGGAACGTCGACGGACAGGTGGTCATGTACGCCGATGGGCTCACCAACTCGATGCGGCGGGCCATCGCCGAGACCAACCGGCGGCGCAGCCTCCAGCAGGCCTACAACGTTGAGCACGGAATCGACCCGCAGACGATTCGCAAAGCCGTCAGCGACATCCTGGACTTCCTGCGGCCGGACCGCGGAGGTGCTCCCACGCCGAAGGGCAGGCGGCGGCGCGCCGAACGCCTCATCGACGAGGTCTCCGAGCTGCCCCGATCTGACATCGAGCGACTCCTCGGCTCGCTCGAGGAGGAGATGAAGGAGGCGGCCACCGACCTCCGGTTCGAGTATGCGGCCCGCCTACGGGACGAGATCGTCGAACTGCGGCGCGAACTTCGCGACCTGGCCGAGCTGGCCTGAGGAGGCCAAGGCCGGGTCCAGAAGGGCTCCGGGGCGGCCGGTAGGCTCGCCGCCGTGTCCGAACGACTGGTGGTGCGCGGCGCGCGCGAGCACAACCTGCGCGACATCGACATCGACCTCCCCCGGGACCGGCTGATCGTCTTCACCGGCATCTCCGGATCCGGGAAGTCCTCGTTGGCCTTCGACACCATCTACGCCGAGGGCCAGCGGCGCTATGTCGAGTCGTTGTCGTCCTACGCCCGGCAGTTCCTCGGTCAGATGGACAAACCGGACGTCGACTTCATCGAGGGCCTCTCGCCGGCTATCTCGATCGACCAGAAGAGTGCCTCCCGGAACCCCCGCTCGACCGTGGGCACAATCACCGAGGTCTACGACTACCTCCGCCTGCTGTATGCCCGGATCGGCGTGCCACACGACCCGGAGACCGGCGAGCGCCTGGTTCGCCAGACCCCGCAGCAGATCGTGGACCGGGTCCTCGAGCTCGGGGAGGGCACCCGCTTCCAGGTGCTGGCACCCGTGGTCCGGGGCCGCAAGGGGACCTACGACACCCTGCTGTCCGACCTGGCCTCCCAGGGCTTCAGCCGGGCGATCGTGGACGGCGAACTCCATGAGCTCACCGACGAGGTCGACCTGGCCCGATACGAGCAGCACACCATTCAGGTCGTGGTCGACCGACTGGTGCTGCGGGAGGGCATCGAGCGTCGCCTGACCGAGTCGATGGAGGCGGCCCTGGCGCTGGCGGAGGGCGTCGCCGAGATCCAGGTGCTGCCAGGTGGGGGTGAGCAGCTCGACGAGGACGGGGAGCCGGTCGAGCCGTACACGATCGTGTTCAGCCAGCACCTGTCCCGGCCCAGCGATGGCAAGTCGTTCGAGGAACTGGCACCCCGCAACTTCTCGTTCAACAGCCCGTATGGGGCGTGCGACCATTGCAACGGACTTGGCTCGGTGTTCGAGGTTGATCCGGAGCTGGTCGTTCCGAACCCCGACCTGAGCCTGGATGAGGGTGCGATCGCCCCCTGGTCGAGTGGGCACAACCGCTACTTCAAGCGTCTCGTGGCGGCCGTCGCCGAAGACCAGGGCATCGACCCCGAGAAGCCGTGGCGGTCACTGGCGAAGAAGCACCAGAAGCTGTTCCTGCAGGGAGGCATCGACCATCGGGTGCAGGTCCGGTACCGCAACCGCTTTGGTCGGACCCGCGTCTACTCGGCCCACTTCGAGGGTGTCATGCCGTACCTGCGGCGACGCCACCAGGACAGCGAGAGCGACAGCGGCCGGGAGCAGATCGAGGGCTACATGCGACAGGTGCCCTGCCCGGACTGCGGCGGTGCACGCCTCTGCCCACTCTCGCTGGCCGTGAATGTGGACGGCCATTCGATCCACGATGTCTGCGAACTCCCGATCGGCGAGGCTGCCAAGGTCCTGGCCGGCCTCGAGCTCAGCGACCGCGACGCCATGATCGCCGAGCCGGTCCTCAAGGAGGTCAACGCCCGCCTCGGGTTCCTGCTCGACGTCGGCCTCGACTACCTGTCGCTCTCCCGCTCGGCGGCGACGTTGGCCGGAGGCGAGGCACAGAGGATCCGGTTGGCCTCCCAGATCGGCAGCGGCCTCGTCGGGGTGCTCTACGTGTTGGACGAACCGTCGATCGGGCTCCACCAGCGCGACAATCGCCGGCTCATCGAGACGCTGCTGCGGCTCCGCGACATTGGCAACACGGTGATCGTCGTCGAGCACGACGAGGAGACCATTCGCAACGCCGACCACGTGGTCGACATCGGACCCGGGGCGGGAGAGCACGGCGGTGCGGTGGTGCACTCGGGAACGGTCGAAGCGCTCCTCAAGAAGAAGGGGTCGCTCACCGGGCAGTACCTGTCGGGACGGAGGGAGATCGCCGTACCCCAGGCGAGGCGACCCGGCACCGGCGAGTTCCTGACCGTGCGGGGCGCACGCGAGAACAACCTGCGCAACATCGACGTCTCGTTTCCGCTGGGGCAGTTCGTCGCCGTCACGGGCGTTTCGGGGTCGGGCAAGTCGACCCTCGTCAACGAGATCCTGCACAAGTCGCTCATGCAGGCCGTCTACCGCTCGAAGGTGCCGCCCGGGCTCCACACGGCGCTGGAGGGCGTCGAGCACATCGACAAGGTCATCAACATCGACCAGGCCCCGATCGGCCGCACCCCGCGTTCCAACGCGGCCACCTATACCGGCGTCTTCGACCGCATCCGGAAGTTGTTCGCCCAGACCGAGGAGGCGCGGGTGCGCGGCTACCAGCCCGGGCGATTCAGCTTCAACGTCAAGGGGGGACGCTGCGAGGCCTGCTCCGGCGACGGGACGCTGCGCATCGAGATGCACTTCCTGCCCGATGTGTACGTGCCCTGCGAGGTCTGCAAGGGGGCCCGCTACAACCGGGACACGCTCGACATCGAGTTCAAGGGCCGCACCATCGCCGATGTGCTCGACATGTCCTGCGAGGAGGCGCTCGGGTTCTTCGAGAAGCATCCCCCGATCACCCGGCACATGCAGACCCTGGTGGACGTGGGCCTCGGTTACATCCGGCTCGGCCAGTCGGCGCCGACGCTCTCCGGGGGCGAGGCACAGCGGGTCAAGTTGGCATCCGAACTGGCGAAGCGGCCGACCGGCCACACCGTCTACATCCTCGACGAGCCGACCACCGGCCTGCACTTCGAGGACGTGCGGCGCTTGTTGGCGGTCCTGAGTCGCCTGGTCGACCAGGGAAACTCCGTGATCGTCATCGAGCACAACCTGGACGTGGTCAAGACGGCCGACTGGTTGCTGGACCTCGGACCGGAGGGTGGCCGGGGAGGTGGAGCCGTGGTCGCCACGGGGACCCCGGAGGAGGTGGCCGCTGCGTCGGAGAGCCACACGGGCCGGTACCTGCGCGACGTGCTGGCGAGCTGACCGGCCAGAACCAATGTCGCTTCCCAGAGGACGGCGAGCATCCGCTTGAGGATCCAGGCGGATGGGTGGCGTCGATGCGGAACATGGTCGAGTAGGAGTAGGCCATCGGATCGACCGACTCGATGGAGCAGGTCGGGACGCTCCGTGGTCCGTCGACGTTCGTGGCGCCGACCTCATGGGTCCCATGCCCCTACGCTGCGGGCATGATCGAGCGGCCACCCGCCGGGACGGTTCCCGACGTGCCGGGCTCCTACCAGTTCAAGGACGCCGATGGCCGGGTGCTCTATGTGGGCAAGGCGAAGAGCCTGCGGCACCGGCTCAGCAGCTACTTCGGCAGTCGGGACCGCATGGTCCAGCGGACGGCACAGATGCTCGAGGCGGCCGAGAGCGTCGAGTGGATCCAGGTCTCGAACGAGCTCGAGGCGCTGATGTTGGAGTTCAGCCTGATCCAGGAGCACTCGCCGCGTTTCAACGTGGACTTCAAGGACGACAAGAGCTATCCGTTCCTGGCAGTCACCCTGGACCATGAGTGGCCTCGGGCCATGGTCGTGCGCGGCCGCCGTCGGAGGGGGATCCGGTACTTCGGCCCCTACGGGAGTGCCGGCGCCATCCGCGAGACCCTCGACCTCTTGTTGCGCACCTTCCCGATCCGTACCTGTTCAGACAACAAGTTGGAGGCACACCGTCGCCTCGGACGGCCTTGCCTGCTCTACGACATCGAGAAGTGCGCAGGGCCCTGTGTCGGAGAGGTCGGGCGGGAGGACTACGACGGAATCGTCGCCGATCTGGGCCGGGTCCTCGGCGGAGACACGGACGAGGTCGAGGCCCGCCTGGCCGCCGAGATGGAGTCGGCCTCGGCCGGCCTCGAGTACGAGGCGGCGGCCCGTTGGCGAGACCGGCTCGGAAGCGTCCGCAAGGTGGCCGAGCGCCAACAGATGGTCGGGTCCCGCAACGAGGATGTCGACGTGTTCGGCCTGTCGGGCGACGACCTCGAGGCATCGGTGCAGGTCTTCTACGTGCGTCGGGGCAGGGTGGTCGGCCGAAAGGGCTTCGTCGTGGACCGCATCGAGGACCTGTCGCCGGGGGAACTGGTCGGCGAGGTCGTGGCCGCCCACTACCGGGGCGATCCCCCCCAGGGGGTGCCTCGGGAAGTCCTGGTCCCCGACCTGCCGGCCGAGGCCGACCTGCTGGGGGAGTGGCTGAGCACGGAGCGGGGCACCAGGGTGCAGATCCGGGTGCCACAACGAGGTGGCAAGCGCTCCCTGCAGGAGACGGTCACCCGCAATGCCGCCGAGGAGTTCATGCGCCACCGCCTCCGGCGGGCCGCGGACCACAACAGTAGGGCCAGGGCGCTCAACGAACTCCAGGAGGCGCTCGGGCTGTCTGATGCGCCGCTGCGGATCGAGTGCTACGACATGAGCCACCTGCAGGGCACGGACTACGTCGGCTCGATGGTCGTGCTCGAGGACGGCCTGGCGAAGAAGTCCGACTACCGCCGCTTCAAGATCCGGGGTGTACCCGGCAACGACGACTACGCAGCCATGGAGGAGGTCCTGAGGAGGCGCCTCACCGCCTACCTGGAGGAGACAGCACTGCCCGTGGCCGAGCGCCCGGGTCGCTTCGCCTATCCACCGCAACTCCTCCTGGTCGACGGCGGCAGGGGGCAGCTGGGGGTTGCCGAGCGCGTCGTGGCCGAACTGGGCCTGTCGGACCGGATCCCGGTGGCAGCGCTGGCGAAGCGCTTCGAGGAGGTGTTCGTACCGGGCCGGAGCGACCCGATCCTGTTGCCCCGTGGGTCGGAGGCGCTCTACCTGCTCCAACGGGTACGCGACGAGTCCCACCGGTTCGCGGTCGCCTACCACCGACAACTCCGGTCCCGGCGCATGACGGGCTCCGTCCTGGACGGCATCGCCGGCCTTGGCCCGGCTCGTCGGAAGCGCCTGGTGAAGGAGATGGGTGGTGTGCGGGCCGTGCAGGGCGCCACCCTCGCTGACCTGCAGGAAATGACCTGGCTGCCGGACGCCGTGGCCTCGGCGGTGTACGCCAAGGCCCACCGTGATCAGTGATCCGGGTCTCGCCGCCTAACATCAGGTCGTGAGCGACTTCCTCGTGCTGACGGGTCTCTCGGGGGCGGGGCGCACAGCGTTCGCCAGCGACCTCGAGGACCTCGGCTGGTTCGTCATCGACCGTCTACCGCCAGACCTGATGGCGAAGGTGGCCGACCTGGCGAGGGGCCCGGAGTCCCCGTTGGATCGCGTGGCCTTCGCCCTGCGTAGCGACACGGTCGACGGCGAGACCCTCTCCGGAATCGCCGAGATGCGCTCGGTCGTCGAGGGGCTCCGGATCGTCTTCCTCGACTGCTCGACGGAGGTGCTGGTGCAGCGCTACGAGGGCAGCCGACGCCCACATCCACTCGGCGGTGATGCGGGGCTGGCCGATACCATCGATGCCGAGCGGACTCTCATGGATCCCGTCCGGGCCGAGGCCGACATCGTCATCGACACGTCGGACCTCAACGTCCACGAACTCCACGACAAGGTCGCCGAGCTCTACGGCCAGGCCGACGACCGTCCCATGCGCCTTGCCGTGACCTCCTTCGGGTACAAGCACGGCGCTCCCCGTGACGCCGACCTGGTCATGGACTGCCGATTCCTGCCGAATCCGCACTGGGTCGACGAACTCCGGCCGCTCAGCGGCCTGGACGCGCCGGTCCGCGAGCATGTACTGGGGAGCGACCTCGCCCAGGGGTTCCTCGGCCGTCTGGATGGACTGCTGGACCTGCTCCTGCCCGCCTTCGTCGGCGAGGGACGGTCGTACCTCACGCTGGCCTTCGGGTGCACGGGCGGCCGACACCGGTCCGTCGCCATCGCAGAGGCGGTTGCCGGATCGCTCCGGGCCATGGGCCAGGACCCGGCCGTGACGCATCGCGACGTCGATCGCTGAGCGTGGGGTGCCTGGCGGGGACCGCCTCCAAAGTGTGACTGATCAACGTCCCCGATGGCGTGTCGCTCCGGCGATCATCGGCTAGCAATGCTGTGGGCGCCTTGCCCCAATTGAACGACGACGCGGCGGCTGCGCCTCCGCAGGAGGCACTATCTCGATGACCGTCCGCGTGGGTGTGAACGGTTTCGGCCGCATCGGCCGAAACTTCTTCCGGGCTGCCCGTGCCCGGGGAGCGAACCTCGAGTTCGTCGCCGTCAACGACCTTGGCTCCATCGACACGATGGCCTTCCTGTTGGCCAACGATTCGGTGCACGGCAGGATGGACGCCGAGGTGGTGGCGACCGACGACGGGATCGTCGTGGACGGCCGCGAGATCCGCGTCCTGTCCGAGCGCAGTCCGGCCGACCTGCCCTGGGGCGACCTCGGTGTCGACGTGGTGGTCGAGTCCACCGGCATCTTCACCTCGCGTGACAAGGCGGCACTCCACCTCGAAGGGGGAGCACGCAAGGTGATCATCTCGGCGCCGTCGGGAGATTGTGATGCGACCTTTGTGGTCGGCGTGAACGACGACGACTACGACCCGGCGAAGCACCACGTGATTTCGAACGCTTCGTGCACCACGAACTGCTTCGTGCCGATGATCAAGGTGCTCGACGACGCTTTCGGCGTGGAGCGGGGCTTCATGACCACGACGCACGCCTATACGGGTGACCAGAGCCTCGTCGATGGCCCCCACAGCGACCTGCGTCGGGCACGTGGGGCTGCCATCAACATCGTCCCGACCTCCACGGGTGCCGCCCGGGCGACGGGCCTCGTCATGCCTGAGATGCAGGGGCGCCTCGACGGCATCTCGTTGCGGGTGCCGATTCCCGACGGCTCGATCACCGACTTCGTCGGGACGCTCCGGACGGAGGCCTCGGTCGAGGAGGTCAACGCGGCCTACGCGACGGCCGCCGCCGAAGGTCCGCTGTCCGAGATCCTGGACTACAGCGAGGACCCGCTGGTCTCATCCGACATTGTCGGGCGTCCGGCCTCGTGCACGATCGACTCAGGCCTCACCATGGCCTCCGGGAACATGGTCAAGGTGTGCGGCTGGTACGACAACGAGATGGGCTACTCGACGCGTCTGGTGGACCTCTCGTCGATTGTCGGCACCCGCCGCTAGCGCCTGTTCCTTCGGGCCCGTGGACGTACCTCGACTGGAGGACCTTGGCGACCTGTCGGGTCGTCGGGTCCTCGTCCGTTGCGACTTCAACGTCCCGCTGTCCGAGGGGGCCATCACCGACGACCTGCGCATCCGGGCGGTGCTGCCGACGTTGCACTACCTGCTCGACGCCGGCGCCGAGGTCACGGCGTGTTCGCACCTGGGCCGCCCGAGGGGGGCACCGGATCCGGCCTTCGCCATGGACCCGGTCCGGGATCGGCTGGCCGAACTGGCACCGGGTGTCTCGCTACTCGAGAACCTGCGCTTCGATCCTGGTGAGACTGCGAACGATCCGGCGTTCACCGAGCGTCTGGTCCACGACCAGGACGCATACGTCAACGACGCCTTCGGTGCTTCGCACCGGGCCCACGCCTCGGTCGTCGGCCCTCCACGACACCTGCCGTCGGCTGCCGGGCGCCTGTTGGCCCGCGAGGTCGAAGTCCTGGGTGGCATTCGGGAGTCGCCGAAGCGGCCGTTCGTCGGGATCATGGGCGGAGCCAAGGTCAGCGACAAGCTCGGCGTCGTCGAGGCCCTCCTTAGCGTCGTGGACGAGCTGCTCATCGGTGGCGGCATGTGCTTCACCTTCCTGGCGGCACGGGGCGCCTCGGTGGGCGCCTCGCTTCTGGAGGAGGACATGGTCGAAGCCTGTGCTGGCCTGCTGGAGTCGGGAGCACCGATTCGGCTGCCGATCGACCTCACGGCCCTCGGCCCCGGTGGGAGGATCGGTGATCCGTCGGCAGGGGGAGAGGTGCGCCAGGCCGGTACGTCACTGCCGGACGGATGGATGGGCCTCGACATCGGCCCCGGCTCCGCCGTCGAGTTCTGCGACGTGATTGCCGGGGCCCGCACGGTGCTGTGGAATGGCCCCATGGGCGTCTTCGAGGATCCCCGCTTTGCCGCCGGCACCCGGACCGTGGCCGAGGCCGTGGCTGACTGCCGGGGCTTCACCGTCGTCGGCGGCGGCGACTCGGCGGCAGCGGCCCGGCAGTTCGGAGTGGCCGACCGCATGGACCACGTGTCGACCGGTGGCGGCGCCGCACTGGCATTGATCGAACAGGGCGACCTGCCGGGCCTGGCGGCCCTGCGCGGCGACGCCTGAGCAGGCCAGATCGGGAACGAGGGGAGCAGGTACATGGCAGACGCACGCCGACCGCTGATCAGCGGAAACTGGAAGATGAACCACAACCACTTCGAGGCCATCCAGGCGGTCCAGAAGTTGGCCTATGTGTTGAACCCGGCCGACCACGATGTCGTCGACGTGTCGGTTCACCCACCCTTCACGGATATCCGCTCCGTGCAGACCGTGATCGAGTCCGACCAGATGCGTCTGATCCTCGGTGCCCAGCACTGCCATTTCGAGGAGAAGGGTGCCTTCACCGGTGAGGTGTCCCCGACGATGCTCGCCAAGCTCAACGTGGCGCTGGTGATCGTCGGGCACTCGGAGCGACGCGAGGTCTTCGGTGAGACCGACGACGAGGTGCGGCGCAAGGTGGCCTCCGTACTCGCCAACGGAATGACCCCCATCTTCTGCTGCGGAGAGACGCAGGAGGAGCGGGCGGCCGGCGGAACCGACGACAAGGTCTCGGGTCAGGTGAGGGCCGGGCTGGCCGGCCTCTCCCAGCAGCAGGTGGAGGGCCTGGTGATCGCCTACGAGCCGATCTGGGCGATCGGCACCGGCCTCACTGCGACGCCCGAGGACGCCCAGGCTGCCTGCCGGGTGCTGCGCGGGGTCGTGGCCGATGGATGGGGTCGGGCGGCTGCCGACTCTGTGCGCATCCAGTACGGGGGCTCTGTGAAGCCGGTCAACGCTCCGGACATGATGATGCAGCCCGACATCGACGGCCTGCTGGTGGGCGGCGCTTCGCTGGACCCGAACGAGTTCGCCCGCATCGTGGCGTACCACCGGCTCATCGGCTGAGGGCACCGATAACCTGTCGTCACCATGTTCATCCTGACCTCGATCCTCTTCGGCGCCTCGGCGCTGGGCATCATCTTCCTCGTGCTCCTGCACAGCGGGAAGGGCGGCGGTTTGTCGGACATGTTCGGTGGCGGTATCGGCGCACAGACCGCCGGCTCCACCGTGGTCGAGCAGAACCTCGACCGCATCACCATCGTGACGGCTCTCGTATTCGTCTTCACGACGGTGGCCCTCGGCCTGATGTACTGAGGATTTCCCGGGCCCCGAGACCACCCGGTCCGGCGCCTGGGAGCCCCTTCAGCGGGAGAAGGCTCCGGCGTGGATGAGGGTGTTGGGTAGCACGAGCGCCTGGCCGACGACGCGGTCGGTGCGGACGTGGTGCTCGATGCCGTGGCCCAACCCCTCCTTGCGTTCCGACGGGCTGTTGGCGAAGCGGCCGAGGAACCGCAGGGCACGGCTGGCCGAGGGACGCCCATCGGCGGTGGGGTGTTCAAGCAGGTGCGACCTGACAATGGCGCCCCAGTGGGGGCGTAGCAGGTCGGTGGAGGCGAACAATTCGGCGGCGACGATGCGACGTCCGTGCGACACGACGAGGCCGCACTGGCCGGGGAGTGGTCCCATCGTGACGAGCTGCTCGACGGCATTCCGCCGGTCGGGGTCACGGTCGAAGAACGCCTTTGCGTCGGACATGGCCCGACTGGAGGAGTCGACGCCCATGCGGCCCAGCTCTCGGTCGACCATCTGCCAGACGGCACCCTGGTCGGCGTGGCGCTCGAAGGAGTGTGCCCCGACGGTGGCCATGCGTTGGGCAACGGCGTCCTGCTTGGTCCGGCGTACCCGGCGGGGGGCCATGACGTCGCCGTACTGGAAGGCCCGTCGTGCGCCCCAGCGGCCCTGCTCGAGGCAGGTCACGGGGATCTTCAGGGTGGCGCCGGCAGGGACTAGGACGCTGACGTTGAGGGTGCGGTTCTGGGCGCCGCCCACAAGGCTTTCGCCCTCGATGAGCAGGATTGCCCGGTCGGTGGGGTTGGTGACGGAGAGGGTCGGTACCGAGGCGTTGGGCAACTCGTCGACGACGAGCCCGGAGCCCGGGCCGGTGGCGATGGGCGGCAGGTTGGCGGGTGGGAGGTAGACGGGGAAGAGGGAGAAGCCGAGGCGGTTGAGGGGGCGACCGACGGCGGCGTGCTCCAGGGTGGGGATGTCCATGGGGGGGTACTCCTGTTTCGTGGGGTACCTCATGGGTAGGGCGTCCGTGTGACAGGGCGTTGCGGCGATGGGGGAGACTGGGTCGATGGAGCGCTATGTGGGGGCGATCGACCAAGGGACGACAAGCACACGGTTCATGGTCTTCGACCATTCGGGGGGTGTGGTCTCGATGGCGCAGCGCCCACACGAACAGGTGTTTCCCCGGCCGGGATGGGTCGAGCACGACGCACACGAGATCCTCGACAACACGGCCGCCGTGGTCGTCGAAGCGCTGGCGAATGCCGGGCTCACCGCAGGCGAGTTGGCGGCGGTCGGGATCACGAACCAGCGGGAGACCGCCGTCCTCTGGGACCGTCGTACCGGAGAGGCGGTGCACAACGCCATCGTGTGGCAGGACACGCGTACCTCCGGGCTGGTCGAGCGCCTTGCAGGCGGCCTGGGACACGACCGTTGGCGGGCGACGACCGGGCTTCCTCTCGCCACGTACTTTGCCGGCCCGAAGGCGGCCTGGATCCTCGAGAACGTCGACGGCCTCGCCGAGCGGGCGACGTCTGGTGACCTGCTCTTCGGGACCGTCGATACCTGGCTGGCCTGGCACCTGACCGGCGGCCCGGAGGGAGGGCGGCACGTCACCGACGTCACCAACGCTTCGCGGACGCTGATGATGGACCTGGGCTCACTCGGGTGGGATGGCGCCATCCGGGATGAATTGGGCATCCCGGCGTCGATGTTGCCTGAGATCGTTCCCTCTTCCGGGAGGATTGGGTTGTTCGCGGGGGCCTTGGCCGGCCCGCTGGAGGGCGTACCGCTTTCCGGCATCCTCGGCGACCAGCAGGCTGCCCTGTTTGGGCAGACGGCGTTCGCTCCGGGCGAGGCCAAGAACACCTACGGCACCGGCTGCTTCATGTTGCTCAACACCGGGACCGAGCCCGTTCCGTCGACGCACGGGCTGCTGACGACCGTCGGCTACCAGCTCGCCGGCGAGGCGCCCGTCTATGCGCTGGAGGGCTCGATCGCCGTTGCCGGGGCGCTGGTTCAGTGGCTGCGGGACGGACTCGGGCTGATCGACGAGTCATCGGACGTCGAGGGCCTGGCCCGGTCGGTCGACGACAACGGGGATGTGTACCTGGTGCCGGCCTTCTCGGGCCTGTTCGCTCCGCACTGGCGGTCGGACGCACGGGGGCTCCTGATTGGCCTGACCGCTTTCTCGAACCGGGGGCACGTCGCCCGGGCGGCGTTGGAGGCCACCGCATTCCAGACGCGGGAGGTCCTCGACGCCATGCGGGCCGACAGTGGAGTCGACCTGTCTTCGCTGCGTGTCGACGGCGGCATGGTCGTCAACGACCTGCTCATGCAGTTCCAGGCCGACGTGCTCGGTGTGCCTGTGGTGCGACCGGTGGTCGAGGAGACGACGGCCCTGGGTGCCGCCTACGCCGCCGGGCTGGCCGAGGACTACTGGGACGGACTCGGGGACCTTCGGGCCAACTGGCAGGAGGGCGGCCGCTGGGACCCGATGCTGCCGGAAGGGGAGCGCGATGCCCTGCTGGCCCGTTGGTCGGAGGCGGTTGCCAGGACGCTGGACTGGGTGTGAGGCCGGTGTCCGCCGCCTACGGGTGCAGGTAGCCTGTCGTCCGCTCCGGGTCTCCCGGAAGCGCCACGTCGGAGTGGCGGAATTGGCAGACGCGCCAGCTTGAGGGGCTGGTGCCCGCAAGGGCGTGGGGGTTCAAGTCCCCCCTCCGACACCAACGCCTTCAACCAGTGGGCCAGATATGCGGCGTGGTCGGGACGGGGTTGGGGGCTGATGTCGACGCGGGCGCATGCGATGGCTGAGCCGAGTTCGGCTACGAGCTCCTCGGCTGCGTACTCGTCGCTGTCGAAGGTGCGGCCGAGTTCGGGGCGGTTGAGGCGGCTGGTGTGGCCGGTCCAGTGGAGGTGTTCGTGCAGCACGGTGGAGTAGAAGGCGGCGGGGTCGTCGTACTGGTCGATGCCGGGGACATAGATCCGATCTGGCCGGGGCGCGTAGTAGGCGCGATCTCCGCCGTAGTGAACGTCGGCGCCGATGGTGGCGATCCAATGATCGGTTGGGGTGTCGGTGACGGTGACGGGTTGGGCGTCGTAGCCGTCGACCTGGTGGGCGTTGAACACCACATAGACACGGGGCAACAGCCGTCGGGTCTCGAGCTTTTCACCTTCGATGGTCAGGGTGGCGTGGTCGTTGTCGGTGGTCTTGTGGGTGACCCATTTGATGACCTGGGCGGATCGTTCGCCTTTGCGGACCTGGGCGCCGTGCTTGGCCCGTTGCTTGTAGGTGGCCCATTCCCCTGTGGGGTAGCCGCGGTCCAAGGCGTCAAGGGCGAGGGTTATGACGTTGGCGCCGTTGTAGCGGGTGTCGGTGGTGGCGTTGCGGGCGTTGAGGAGGTCGCCGAGGTCGTGGGTGTGCCAGGGCATGGCCCAGGTGTCGTGGGATCCGGTGCGGATCATTTCGACGAGTCGGCCGGTGATGGCGGTGGCGTGGTCTTGGTAGTTCATTGATCGTCTCCGGGTGGTTCGCAGATGCGGACGCAGCGCTGTGCTGCGTTCGCTGGAAGCGACCCAGCCGGGGTGGCCCGCGGTGTCAAGCCCTGGCCTTCGACCCGTAGGGTCGGGAGGTGCCAGCTTCGGCGCAGCCGCATAGTGGCGAATGGGCTTTACGCCGAAAGCGGGCCGGTCCGGCACGGCCCCTCGCCCGACCTGGCAACTACGAACAGGAAGCGGTCTCTGGCCAGCCTGGGTCGGCGGTCTCTGACCGGAGCGCAGCCCCAGGTGGGGTTGTCAACGGCGAGGCGGAGGACAAAGGTGCGGATCTCGCTACTGGTGGGTGGTCGTCCCCGGCGACGGGACGGTGGTTGGGTCCAGTGGCGGGCGATGCGTTGGCGGTGCCACCGCAGCACGGCCTCGGGGGTGATGGTCCAACGTGTGTACAGCCGCTGGGGGAGTGCGGCGCGTCGGTCGTCGGCGATGACGCCGAGCAGGGACCTGTACTCATCGTCGAGGTGGGGTCGGTTGTTCTGGCGACGCGGGACGGTGAGTTGGTGGCGTAACACGATGATCTCGAGGTCCTTGAAGCGGCCGGCGCGTACGGCGAGCCGGACAAGAGCAGCGATGAGGCGCTAGAGAAGAGACACAGTCGGTCAGGATGGGCCGTGTTTCCCCTGATCAGCACCCACGATCGAATATCCGAGGCCCCCACAGGGAGTGAGGACGAACGAGAGTCCTTCGTATTTGTGCTCGGGTCATACCTCGATGACGGCGTCGACATTCGGTGTGAGAGTTGCGATCGGGCCCTCGCTCATTATGTGAAGGACGGCCAGATCGTCCGAGTCGTGATGGAGTGTCCCGACTGTCAATACCGACTCCAGTGCGACCACGAAGTACCGCTAGATCGCAGCTCGATTGTGGCTAACGGAGACCTTCCGCGGATGCGCGGCCCTCGGTCCCTCAAGACCCTGGAAACGATTGGCGCTAATGTGGTATCCTCTCTCAAGTGTGTTTCTTGAAGGCTCGAGTGTGAGTCTTGGCGGTTGTCCTACCCAGAAACCCAGGACGGAAATGTCACCGTGCCTGCTCAAAGCCAAGGACTTCCCCAAGTTGCAGATCCACATTGACGGGGAGCAGCCAGTTCGCCCTCTGATTGTCAGCAATTGTCAAAATGCGTAATTCAGGTGCTTTATGGCAACTGAACGAAAATATAATGCAGAGGAGTAATCATGGAGCTAGGACTTACAAGCAAATCAGCGATTGTGACTGGTGGAGCTCAAGGAATAGGTGCAGCCATCGTTGCGGGATTCGTCAAAGAGGGAGTCAATGTTGTCATAGGGGATGTTGATATTGACGCCGCACGCGAGCTATCTGAACAATTGGGCAATGGTGAGACAAAGGTCTTAGCAGTTAAGACTGACGTTACCCAAAAAGCCGATGCAGACGAATTAGTATCTTGCACCGTTGCGGAGTTTGGCAAAATCGACATACTTGTAAATGACGCGGCCTTTCCGCCCATCGAGGTACCATTCGATGAGTTGGAGGAAAAGGACTGGGACCGTACGATTGATGTCTCTGCTAAAGGGACCTTTTTAGTGTCACAAGCTGTCGTTCCACATATGAAAGCAGCTAGGAACGGCAAGATTATCAATCTTTCCTCGTCTGCTGGAATGCGAGGCTTTGCCACAGTTTCTGCATATTGCGTAGCGAAGTTTGGTGTGAGAGCTCTAACTCAGGTTCTGGCTCTAGAGCTTGCAGAATACAATATCAATGTCAACGCTTTAGCCCCAGGCATAGTGCGTACACCTTTATGGGAGTTTATCCTTGACACTCAGTCTGAGCGCGGAGGTGAGCCTAGGGAACAGATCTTTAAAGATCGGGTGACCGAGGCAATCCCACTAAATAGACCGCAAGAGCCTGAGGATATTGCCAATCTAGTCATGTTCCTCAGTTCTGATATCTCGCGCAACATCACTGGAGAAACAATAAACATTAATGGGGGCCAGATATTGGGTTAGGATCCTACTGCGTCAAAGGAAATCTCTCTTAATGGTAGCTAGATCTATCGGTCAAGAGAGTTTTGGTATCCAATGATTTCCGATGATCAGTTCGCAGTTAGTAAGCCATGGAGGCGAAGATGTCAAAAGAACGACGACGAGCATTCAAGACGCTGCTTGAAACTAAGAAGACCATACCGGTACCCGGTGCGTATGATGCGGTATCGGCTAAAATACTGGAATCACTAGGATTTGATGCGGTATACGCCACGGGTTTCGGTATCGCGGCCTCCAGAGTAGGCGTTCCGGATATAGGCCTACTAACTATGACAGAAGTACTCGACCAAACACGAAACATCAATCATGCCATTAGTCTCCCGTTGATTGTCGACATAGATACAGGGTATGGTGGGCTTGGAAACGTGTATAGGACCATGAGAAGTTTCGAAGAGGCAGGTGTTACAGCTGTACAAATCGAGGATCAGACGTTCCCTAAGAAGTGTGGTGGTTTACCAGGAAGATCGATCGCACCAGTTGAAGAAATGATAGCGACAATAGGAGTGGCAAAAGAGGCCCGAGAAGACGACAACCTGCTTATCATTGCTCGTACAGACGCAGTGTCATCTATGGGTGTGGCGGAGGGTAAGAGCAGGCTATCGGCTTATCTAGAAGCCGGGGCCGATTTGGTACATGTTGGGGAGCATTGTCCTGTCCGAGATCTCAAGGATATTGCTAAATCCATGGATAACAGGCTGGTTGTCGCCGGATTGACTAGTGATTGGGAAGAATCACACTTGCCTTTCTCGGAATACGAGGAATGGGGCGTGAAGATAGTTATCTACCCGCTGTTTGCCCTTCTTGTAGCGGTTAAGGCCATAAACAATGCCTATATTGAGTTCATGGAGAAGAACTATTTGACTCAGACCAGAGCGACACAGCTGTCTTCGGAGTTCTGGGAATTTCAGGAGTTATTGGGTCTCCAACACTGGAACGATAGAGAGGCAAGACATCAACCGGGGGAATGATTTGCATCGCCGAAGCAGCCTCTACGGCATTCACCTGGCCGCCGACGACCTCGAGGCGACCTAGGCGCTCGCCGCGTTGCTAGACGTGTACACCGGCCATCTCCTGCTCGAGTTCGAGAAGCTCACCGAGACGCTGCTCGAGTGGGGAGTCGAGATCTTCGCCTTCCATGCCACCGACCGGGTCTCCAACGGCAAGATCGCACCAACAACAAAATCGGCTTGCTCAAACGGATCGCCTACGGATTCGTCAACCTCGCAGCCAGAGCCATCCTCCTCACCCCAGGAATGGCATGATCCCCATGACCGAGTATAGAAATGGTGCCATCCCCGCTCACAGCGCGGAACCAACCAATTCCTGTTGTGTGTGGAACTGACGGCCAAGATACCGGGAGGTGAGTATCTGGTACCTCTAGGCAAAGCAGATATTAAGAGGCAGGGCAAAGACGTTACGGTCGTAGCGATGGCACTCATGGTTCGTCGAGCCCTGGCGGCTGCAGAAGAGCTGAGAAGAAGGGCAGAAGCATGGAGGTCATCGAGCCTAGGACCCTGGCACCACTCGACAAGGAGACTATTATTGGCTCCGCCAAAAAGACAGGCAGGTAGGCAATCTTTGACGAATAGTCACAGACTGGGAGCGCTACGTCTGAGGTTGGGGCCACGGTAGCCGAGGTCCTTCGAGGTTGACCCCTAGAAGGAGGGATACCTAAAGTCGATGATCTGCTACGGGCCATCGATGAGATCATGTAGATAGCGTGACAACCTGGAGTTATTTGTGTCGACAAGAGGAGATCAGATAATGGGAAGACTGGATGGTAAAGTAGCCATTATTACCGGAGCTAGTTCTGGTATTGGAGAAGGATGTGCGGTTATGTTTGCCAAGGAAGGGGCAAAGGTAGTCGTAGTCAGCCGGACCGTTGAGAGCGGGCAGGCAGCGGTCAGAAAGATCGAGGATGCCGGCGGCCAAGCCATATATGTTGGGGCCGACGTCTCGAAGACCGAGGACATCCAGAACATGATAAAGGAGACTACTGATACATACGGAAAGCTTGATATCCTGGTGAATAACGCCGGCATTCGAACAGAGTACGGCCCGATACAGGAGTTACCAGACGAGGACTTCGATAAGGTAATAGCTATCAATCTAAGAGGAGTGTGGCTCGGTATGAAATATGCCATTCCCGAGATGCTGAAAGCTGGAGGAGGGTCGATAATAAACATGTCCTCTGCAGTCGCGGTTTTGGGTGAGTCTGGTGCCTCATGTTACACCGCTTCAAAAGGTGGTGTGAATGCCTTGTCGCGCTCCACGGCAGTTGAAGTTGCCGCTGACAATATTCGGGTTAACGTACTCCAACCCGCAATTATTGCTACCCCAATGCTTCTTTCCATGGCCCCAGAAGTACAGGAGGCTTTGAAAAAGATATCGAGGCCGCGTGGCAAATTTGGCACGGTCGAGGAAGTCGCCTGTGCGGCTTTGTTTTTGGCTTCCGACGAAGCCTCGGACGTGACGGGCATCGTGTTAGCTGTTGACGGAGGGGCGACTGCCAAACATGCATGAAACTATTCCAATAGCTGATTTTGCAGCGAAGTAGGTTCAGAGCTGAACGGAAGTCCAAGAAAGTTAATCAACGTATTCCTTGTTCGTTACGAGTAGGGGACGTTACGGATACAAAACGGGCATTGGGGCACAACCCGGAGCAGTCGTCCGCTCTGGAGCCGTCGACGCGAGTACTGTTTGCGGACTAGCGGTGCAGTTGGGATATAGGTCGGACGAATTGGTACGCAATGTTGGAGATGAGTAGGATCGCCCTCACATATGCCACCGGAACTCTCTAGCGCCTCTAATCGTACGGTGTTAGAGTCCGCCGCGTCTCCGCGGATCGCACTGGACGTCCTGGATGTCTACAAACGGTATGGAGGCGTATTGGCCGTGGGCGGCGTGTCCATGAGGGTGGAAGGCGGGGAGGTCCGTGCCATTGTTGGACAGAACGGCGCTGGTAAGTCGACTCTCGTCGAAATGATCAGCGGATCAGTGCGGCCGGACTCTGGAAGCATTTATCTTGGCGGAAGGCCGCTAGAGGCGGGATCCCCGAGAGCTGCTCTCGCGGCAGGTGTGGCAACCGTGCACCAGGAGCTCAGCCTCGTTCCGGAGCTGAGCGTTGCGGAGAACATCTGCCTCGGGCGTTGGCCGACTCATGTTGTGCGTCGGTCGGCGCTCAGAACGGTCGCAATTCCCGCGCTCGAACGTATAGGGGCGGACGTGGATCCCGACCTTCAGGTTTCCTCGCTCGAGATTGCGGACCGGCAGTTGGTCGAGATCGCCAAGGCGCTCTCCTACGAGCCCAACATTCTCATCCTCGACGAGCCGACAAGCTCGTTGGACCAGCAGGAGGTGGACAACCTCGTAGCTCTCGTCAGAAGAGTCGCCGAAGCGGGAGTGTCGGTGATCTATATTTCGCACCGCCTAGTAGAGATTCCCGCAGTTGCGGACTCCGTCACCGTGATGAGCGACGGCATCATCGTAGACACGGTGCCGGCGGCTGATATCGACACTGGTCGCCTAGCCTCGATGATGATCGCAGGTGTCCTGGCGCCGGCCGAGCGGCGTTCGCGCACGATTCCCGTCGACAGTAGTGTGAGGTTGCGGCTTCGTGGAATGCAGGTGCCCGGGCGGGTCGAGGGCGTTGATCTTGACGTGCGGGCTGGTGAGGTAGTTGGGTTGGCGGGACTTCTAGGGGCGGGTCGCAGCGAGTTGTTACGTGCGATAGTGGGGATCGAACCGCTGGCGACGGGAACGGTGGATGTTGACGACAAGCGCATCACGCATCGCTCCCCTCGACGACTCGCTCGTTGTGGCGTTGCGCTCGTACCCAACGACAGAAAGGCTGATGGCCTCGCCCTTGACCTGTCTGTGGAGGACAATCTCATCATGAGTTCGTTCCGTAGGGTCAGCCGTGCGGGTTTCATCTTTCGGTCTCGGGTGAGGCGTCTTGTTCGAGACGCGGTCGCCAAACTCGGCATTCATGCATCATCGCCGCGAGCGCCGGCATCGTCCCTGAGCGGCGGAAACCAACAGAAGATTGTGGTTGGAAAGTGGTTGACCGGTGACGTTCGGGTTCTGCTCATGGATGAGCCGACTCGAGGCGTCGACGTTGGAGCGAAAGCTGAGATCTACGGAATCGTACACGGGCTGAAGAGCGCCGGTATGTCGGTCCTGGTGGGCTCATTGGAAATTGAGGAACTCTTTGAAATGTGTGATCGTATCGTTGTAATGAAGCACGGTCGCGCGGTGGCCGACCTAGAAACGAGAGACACCACGCCAGAAGCGTTGCTCTCTTTATTATTGGCGCCATCATGACCAGCGACCCAACCACGCCTGCAGGCGCCCAGCCGGTAGATGATAAGACGGTTGACGAGGTTGTTCCCGTAGCCAAGAACTCGAGAGACTCTCGTCCTAGTGGGCGCCGGCTTAGCTATGCATCACGCCACCACTTGGCCTTGACAGTGAGCATCCTCATTCTTTCGGCATTTCTGACGTCTCAGTCTCCTTACTTCCTCACGACGCGCAACCTCCTCAACGTCTTGCAGCAAATGTCATTCGTTGGGATTATCGCTTTTGGTATGACACTGGCAATCATTGCGGGGGAGCTCGATATTAGTGTGGGCTCAATGATGGGCTTCTCATCCTCGCTCCTCGGTCAGCTCTACGTCGTGCACGAATGGCCAATGATCCAGGCGATCGGAGTCGTATTTGCTGTCGCTCTGGTCTTCGGATTCCTAGTCGGCTTGATGCGTACCGTGTTCGATGTTCCTTCCTTCATTCTAACGCTCGGAACGTTCAGCATTCTTTCAGGACTTGCATATACCATGTCCGACGCGATACCGGTGGGGATTAGTGGTTCATGGCTAGTGCGGTTCGGTACAGCGAAGCCGTTTCTCGATCTCCCATCCAGCGGTCTTGTGATGCTCGCGATTCTGGCTGCAATAGGATTCACGGCCCGCCACACGGCTTTCGGCCGATCCGTGTACGCGGTCGGTGGAAATAGTTCGGCCGCGCATCTCTCAGGTATATCGTTGGCGCGGGTTCGCATCGGTGTCTTGATGCTGACGGCTGGTCTCGCTGCGTTGAGCGGACTCTTAGTATCCGCCGCAACCGGTTCGGCGCAGCCTGCTATCGGCGGCGGGATTGAGTTTAAAGTGTTCGGAGCCGTCATCATCGGTGGCACCCTCTTGTCGGGAGGTCGAGGCTCAGTAATTGGAACCTTCCTCGGCGCCCTGCTTGTTGCGTTGCTCAATAACGGTATGGTTCTGATGGGTGTATCGTCGTTTGCTCAGGACATTGCAGGCGGTGTCGTCCTCGTGGTTGCAGTGATGATCACTTCGCCGCGATTCGATATGGGCACTGTGAGGCGGATGCTAAGAAGGAATGACGAGCCCGGAGTTGCGAGGGAGACGGGCCCGGAGTAAGCGGTGATCGGATACAAGGCAATGCATAGACGCATATCGCGGCCGGCAGTCGGGTGAGGCGAGCGGACCGTAGAGGATCAACGCACGGCCCCACAGGGGGCATTCAGACAGTTCCAATATCTGACGTCGCCAACATGTGCCGCGTACGAGGGCCGAGTTGCGTCTGGCCTCCGGGAACTCCAGATCGGGGGGCTGTCGACGAAGCTCAAGACAGTGACTCCCGGGCGAATGAGCATTAGGGGTTGACCGACCGCATGGATCTCTGTGATTCGAATCGATTTGACGGATCCGTTGTCCATTACCCGAATACTGATCGGACCGGTGATGGGATTGATATGACTGGCATCAGGACCTTGTCGATGTCGTCTACGCCGCTAATCGTCCCTACGCGACAGTCGAGTGTTTCCACCGCGAACTCATTACCGAGGTCGATAGATTCGATGGGCGTATCCGTTGCAGTCGCCGACCAACGGGGGCGGATGAGCTGACGGTTTCGATCATCTTCAAGTGACCGTGAGGCGGCCGTCGGCAAGTAGTCGCTCGAATTGGGCGATTGATTCGCCGATGCCCTCTGAGAGCGAGCGAGGCGCGACCTTTCCGGCCAGCGCCTTGTCGAGAAGAGTGCCGTCCACAGATGAGGGGGCCTGAAACGGAGTCTCTTCCCACGTCACCGCAGCCTTTCCCCCCACCGTTTCGCCTATGAGGTCGGCAACCTGCTCCACCGTCGCGTCGATCCCTCCCATGTTGTAGACCCGCGCCGTCGTCGATTCCATTCTCGCAGCCGCTATGAAGGTAGCCGCCACATCATCAGCGTGCTGGAATGTGGACGACCCACCAAAAGCGATATGACCCGATTTCCCGGCTGCGACAGCGAGCATCGCCTTGGTGGGATCCGAGGAGAGTCCCTGGTCTCTTCCTGGGCCGTAGACGATGCACGGTCGCAAGCCGACCGAGCCAACGGCCCAGTCATCGGCGTATACCCGAGCCGTGGTCTCATTAGCCTGCTTGAAAGCTCCATACAGGGTG
>Ga0302123_10000758_pt1 | contig 24397 bp, 21 predicted proteins | sample CB21_321_MG_FD_203109 | JGI IMG/M metagenome (GOLD analysis project Ga0302123, IMG submission 203109) | Marine microbial communities from Western Arctic Ocean, Canada - CB21_32.1 | ecosystem: Environmental > Aquatic > Marine > Oceanic | place: Canada: Western Arctic Ocean | collected 2017-09-28 | reverse complement strand
ATCCGCTACTACAACTTCGAAAGAAAACACTCCAGCATCGAATACCTCAAACCTGCCCAGTTCGAATCTCTCATCAACCAACCAGAATAAGAGAACGCACTGTCCGCAAAAACGTCACCACCCCAGACTCAGTTCGCTGGAACGATGCAGGTTCAGTGCATCCTGTGGGTCGGAACACTTCACGTTGCTCTTAGCTGTCAACGTGATCCCACCGCGTGTATCTACGCGCTTTCCGCTTCGAAACCGATCTGTTTTCCAGATGGCTTCGTTGGAGGCGTGTCCTGCGGAAACAACCAGTCCGACATGTGCGATTCGCGAACAACGGTCGGGTCCAGTCCTGCCTGAATCGCTGCTGACAGTGTTTCAGAGATGAGGCGACGACACGCATCGGGCGAGATCCGTGAATGCTGCGACGCTTTGGCTCCGTCGACACGAGCAGCGGCAACGGCGAGTTGTTCAGCCACCGACAGCAGTCGTGTGGGATTTCCGGGCCACAGGTTGCGGCGCCGCAATGCGAATTCGACAGCACGATCGACGCTGTCCAGCTCCAGCAATGCCCGTGAGTAATTGAAGTACGTACGGCTGAGATTCTGACGCACACCTGAGGCACCGGGAGATCGACCGGAGAGTTCCGTGAGAATTGCGATGCCCTGCTCGTAAGCGTCGCAGGCTTCAGGCAATCGATCTCGATGCTCCAAGACCATTCCGAGGTTATTCCAGATTCCGGCAAGGCTGGCGGCGTCGTTGAGATCGTCGGGTCGTTCGGCGACCAGTTCGAATTGGAATGCGATGGCCCGGCGGAACGCTTTCTCCGCTTCGACATCGCTGTCAGCCCGGGCCAGGGCGAGACCGATGTTGTTCTCGCTGACTGCCAGGTCACGTCGATAGACCTGAGAGTGCGGCGTCTGGTTAAGCAGTTCATGCTGAATCTGGCTGGCTCTCTGATAGGCCTGGGCCGATGCGGCATGTTCGCCAAGTCGCGAATGCAACGCTCCAAGATTGTTGAGCGACAATGCCAGGTCGCGTCCAAAATCGACTCGATGAGGCTCAGCCGCGACAAGTGTCTCCAGAATGCGGATCGACTCGTTCAGGGACTCTTCCGCGATATCAGGATTCTCACGGTCGTGTAGTGACGCCAGATTGCTGCAACTCGTCGCCAGAAACTGCTGCGTCTGTCGATGCTCCGGCTCTAGCTTTGCCGCGGTCTTGAACAGGTCGATGGCCGACCGATACAGCGTCGTGGCCTCCGACCAGCGTTCCGGTGACCGGCCCAGAAGCAGCGCGAGGTTGTTCTTTGTCAGCCCCAGCTCACGCCGGCACCGGGCATGATCGGGATTGGCGGCTGCCAGTTCTTCCTGCAGCACGATGGCGTGCCGGAAACGGCGTTCGGCCTGCGCCGTGTCGTCGGTTTTGCTCAGCAGGAACGCGATGTTGTTTTCACACAGTGCCAGACTCGCCCGGCAGTTGAGCGAATTCGGATGCTCAACACTCAATCTCTTGAAGGCAGCCAGCGCCTCTTCGTGGGCAGCGATCGCTTCCTCTGGTGAACCCACGCGCTCGGTCAGCAGGGCAATCTTGTTGAGTGCCGTGGCCAGGTCCTCGTGCAGTTCGGTGTTGTCCTCCGACTGTTCGATGAAGCTGCGGTAGTACTCGATCGTATCCAGCAGCAGAGCCCGGCGAATGTGCTCTGTGCCGGGCACCAGCGCCAGTTGTTCGGTCAACTCGGCACCAAATTCGTCGACCACCGTTCGGGCCTGATGAAAGTGTTGCCGCGCGTCCTTCAGCGCCGCCTGAGTCTTCGCCTTCTCGCGGAGGACGACACCCGTCGAAATCACACTGGCCGTCAGCAGGATCATGACCACGGTCGTGAAGCCAACCAGCGCTCGCACGTGACGCCGCGACCACCGCGTGATTTGTTCGAGTGCCGTTGGCCGGCGCGCCTGTGTGGCTTCTCCCGCCAGAAAGCGGTCCAGGTCGTCTGCCAGTTCCCGAGCGGTGGCGTAACGTTCGTCACGCGCGGGAGAGGCCGCTTTCAGGATGATGTTTTCCAAGTCAGGCGGAATATCGGGACAGAGCTTTCGCGCGCGTGGCGGCTGGCAGTCGTATCGATCCGAGTCCGGGCATCCGGGACTTCGATCGAAAGCCGGACCCAACGTGGCCATTTCGAACAGAGTGAGCCCCAGCGAATAAATGTCGGTGCGATGGTCAACCAAAGCCGATTCGCCCGAGGCCTGTTCCGGGCTCGCGTACCTGGGTGTGCCGACGAATGCTCCCGTGCGGGTGAGATGTGTGGACGTGTCGCAGTGAGCGAGGCCGAAGTCCGCCACCCACGCGCGGCCCTCGCGATCAACCAGAATGTTGGAGGGCTTAATGTCCCGATGCACGACGCCATATTCATGAGCCGCATGCAATGCTCTGGCCAGAGTCACTCCGAACCGCGCGACCGCGTCAAACCGTCCTTTGCCCGACTGGTCGAAAAACCCAGTGACCGCTGTGACGGCTCCGACATCCTGACTCTTTTCGGATAGGGAATCAGCCTCCGCCAGATCCGGCGAGCAAGCGGGATCAGCATCGTCGGGCGTTGTCCGAGTCACTTTGCCGTGGTCGCTACTCGTTCCGGCCGCATGCAACTGTCGCAACCGCTTAATCACCTGATCCAGCGACGCACCATCGATCAGCCGCATCGCCATGTAGTGAATTCCGCGATCCTCACCCACAGCGTAGACCGGCACGATATTCGGGTGTTCGAGCTGAGCCAGCGCCCGCGCTTCATTCTGCAACCGAGCAATCTGGCGTGAGTCCGAAGACGACCAGAACGGCAGGACTTTCAGTGCCACCGACCGCTGCAGCGACTCCTGCCAGGCCTCGTAGACATAGGCCATACCGCCGCGACCGATCTGCTGCCGTATGTGAAACTCGTTGACCACACAGCCTGACCCGAATCTGGGGCGGCGATTGGAATTCGTCACGCTTTCAACAAGAGTGTCGGCCGAATCGCATGGCAAAGCCATCAGCGTTTCGGAAGAACCACCGATCGAAGCGTCCAACGGAATACACTCAGCGTTTGCCTGATCGTCACAAACCGCAGAGTCAGTATGACTGTCGCTCATCAGGCGTCACCCGGTCCGGAATCGAAAGATGTCTGGGTCTCACTGACGAAACGAAAATCCGCCAGCTCCGTAAACATCGAATTCCGATTCCCGGGTCCGCCACGTCTGTGTGGCGGCGGACATCTGCCGCTGTCTCACTGACTCTGCAACTCTTTGAGCAGATCGTTGACTGTCTGCGTGTATTCGCCCACCTGCTGAATGGCCTCGCCAGGCAGTGGCAACGGCCCCTGCCCGTTGGGCTGGGCCCGAACGTTGGCCGGCAGCGGCGCCTGCATGATTCCCTGCAGAGACCCGAGTTGCTGTATGGCGAAGATCGCTCCGACGCCCATGACGACCACATTCAGGACCATCACAAACGCCATGCCCCAGACCAATCGACGAAAGAAAGTCATGGTCCGACTGATGTTGGCCAGGTACTCGACGATCTCAGGACGATCCAGTTCCTGAACCGACACATCAGTTTTCGAATTCAGTTTTCGATGCGTCGGCGGCCGGCTCTGTACGGGCGACGGACTGCTTGAGGACCGCTCGGTATGCGAGGGCAATTCATCCAGCGGCCCGGAAATCACGTCCTCCGACACCGCTGCAGAACTTGCATGCGTTTCGCGAGCAGCGAGGCACTCCGGACAAGCCTGCGGTCGAGGCTTCGTCGCAGGAATCCGAAAGGTCCGCTCGCAGGACGGGCACTGCCACTCGATGCGAGCCTTCGATTGCCTGCTCATGGAAGAGTTCTTCCCGACGTGTTCTCTACGCCAGTTCTTCAAGCGGCTTGCCGAACGGCAGCGTGATGATGGGGCGGCCGCTGTGGTCGAGATAGTGACGCTGAGTGTCGATGCCCAGGTGCTGGTACATCGTGGCCAGCACGTCCTGCGGCGACTTTGGGTTGTCCAGCGGAAACGCGCCTTTGGAATCCGATGATCCCACGACGCGACCTCCCTGAACCGGTCCACCGGCCAGCGCCGCGCTGAAGACGTTCGGGTAGTGGTCTCGTCCCGAGTCCTTGTTGACTCGCGGCGTGCGGCCGAATTCGCCCCAGGCGACAACCATTGTCGTATCCAGCATTCCGCGCTGATCCAAGTCGTCGATCAACGCCGTGTAGCACTGGTCCCAGCGGGGCAGGAACCCGTTCTTCATCGAATCCAGGCCTTCGACGTGCGTGTCCCACCAGCGACAGTCGACCGTCACCAGTCGCACACCAGCTTCGACCAGTCGGCGTCCGAGCAGCACTCGCTGGCAGAATGCGTTCGCACTGCATCGACGTGGATCCTGCGGGTCGTACTTGGGAATGAAGCCATAACGTTCCCGCAGCTTCGGCGGTTCGGCGTCAAGATCGAATGCCTTGCGGGCCCGGTCGGAACTCAGGATGCCGTACGCTTTCTGGTGAAACTTGCTGACGGAATCCATCATGCCCGACGTATCGACCGAAGCTCGAAACGTGTCGAAGCCCTGCAGCAACGTGCGTCGCGTGTCGAAGCGATTCTGGCTGATGCCTTCCACCAGTGAGAAATTCGGCAGGGTGAAGGGGCCGTCGTTGGCCGGATCGACAAGAGTTTCGAACGGCTTGTGCGACACGCCCAGGTAGGCCGAATCCGAGCCGGGCAACTGCTTCGGGATGATGACGTACGGGGGCAGCTCGGGAGTCAGGTGCCCGAGTTGCTCCGACACGATCGATCCACAACTGGGGTGAATGTTGATCCCGGGATCGGTGCCTGGCAGATGCCCTGTAAACAGAATCTGATCACCGGCAGAGTGTCCCGCGTTGGTGTGATGCAGACTGCGAACGATCGAGTACTTGTCCTGAATCTGGGCACATCTGGGCAGCAGGTCCACGATGTCGATACCGGGGACATTCGTGTTCGTCGAGCCGAACCCGCCCCGATATTCGATCGGAGCCTCCATTTTCGGGTCCCACGTTTCATGCTGCGAAGGGCCGCCGCGCATCCAGAGGATGATCACGGAATTCTCGGTTTTCGCGGCAGCTCCGGCCTGAGCTTCGTGCTGCAGCAGTTCGGTCAGTGTCAGACCCGACATGCCCAGTCCGCCGGCTTTCAGAAAGCTGCGACGGCTCATGCCCATCTGGTTTTGAAATTCGGAACAGCCAAGTCGGTCGTTCTTCCGGGCCATCTGCCACTCCTGGTTCAGTCAGCGACGCAGTGAATGCGCTCAGGTGGGATCTCAACTGCCTCGGCCACGAGATTATCCGGCCCATTCCTCGAGTCGCGAATATCAGCGGGTCTGGAGGCACAAGCAGTCATCTAAGCATCAATATCGGCGAAAAGTCAACGTCGCGAGAGTCGCACGAGGAGCGTGGCGTCGGTGTCCGCCGGTCGAAAGAGTCGGCATGATTGGACCACCGCTCATAATTCGCGAGACTCTCCCTGAGCAGCCGGATTTGTGAGAATTCTGCCGAGCCGCCATGGATTGAATTCTTGCGAATCCAGCTACGGCCGATTCGGCGTGGCCGCTCGCGACTGTTGGGAGCCAACGACAATTCTGCTGGAGACGCGACCGTGACCGACTCAACCTACACCTGCCCACAATCGAGAAAGCAGGTCATCGACACTTACTTCCTCGAGCACCGAGCCAAACTGATTGATCTCGCCGCATATCTCGACCGATTGGACCGGGCGCGTCCGGAGTCGGATGAGGGGGACTTTCGTGACGCTGCGTTCCGGCAGGCGATCGGGATTCTGACCGACGGCGACGGGCATCGAGCGAAGCGAATCCTCGCGACACTCAGTGATCACACGACGCAGATGCCGCAGTCCGCGGAAGGAATGAAGGGGGCTTCTGGCGCTCCGCTCCCGAAGAAAGCTCAGTAGGGCGATTGAGTCTTAATCTTAATCCTACTCTTAATCATAATCCCCTCAGCATTGGCTGGCTTTTACGCCCTGAAGAACTGGCACCGCGCCGCCAGTGAGAAACCGGCATCGAAGCCGAAACCACATGTCGGGATTAAGATTAGGAGTAGGATTAAGAGTAAGAGAGTAGAAACGAAGAGGAGGCTCAGCAGTGCAGTACATTGATCCGCATATCCACATGGTCTCGCGGACGACCGACGACTATCAGCGCATGGCCCAGGCCGGGTGCATTGCAATCACCGAGCCGGCGTTCTGGGCGGGCTTTGACCGCTCGTCGGCGCAGGGATTCTTCGATTACTTTCGGCAATTGACTGAGTACGAGCCGAAGCGTGCCGCTCTTTACGGGATTCAGCACTTCACCTGGTTGTGCATCAACCCGAAGGAGGCTGACGATCCTGGATTCGCCCGCGAAGTGATCTCGTTGATTCCCGAGTTCCTGAAGTGCGAAAGCGTGCTCGGCATTGGCGAGATCGGGCTCAACAAGAACACGAAGAACGAGCTGATTATCCTTGAGGAACAGATCTCGCTCGCGGAACAGCACGGACAGATGGTGCTGGTTCACACGCCGCATCTGGAGGACAAGCTCAAGGGCACGCGGCGGATCATGGACGCGATCGCCGCCAGCTCGATCGAACCGGGCCGTGTGCTGATTGATCACGTTGAAGAGCACACGGTTGCGGAAGTTCTCGACCGCGGCTTCTGGGCAGGTATGACGCTGTACCCGGATACCAAATGCACGCCACAGCGAGCGGCCGATATCATCGAGATGTACGGCACCGATCGCATCTGGATGAACTCAGCGGGTGACTGGGGCCACAGCGATCCACTGGCCGTCCCCAAGGCACGAATCGAAATGAAACGCCGCGGGCACTCGCCGTCCACGATCGACAAGGTCACGCTCGACAATCCCAAGACGTTTCTCGGGCAGTCGGGAAGGTTTGTGATCGACTGACCAGCCAAAACAGGTAGTAAATCGCTCACATGCGCTCAGACGACCGGCCATTTCTCTTTGTTGCACTCTCCATGGTCGCACTTGTTCTGTCGCTTCCCGCAGACGGGTTACAGCTTGCGATGCTGTCAGGGATGGGAAAGCCGGCAGGATTTGGGCTCTGTTCACTGCTCTTGCTACCGGCAACTGGTTTTCTCATCGGTGCCGATCAGCAACGTAGAAAGACCGTCCGCCGTGGCGGGTTGTTTCTGATGGGGCATGCCGTCTACGCACTGGCCTTCGGCCTCTGGCTCATCCCGTTCGTTTTTCTGTGGGTGGACATGCTCATATTCGGTGACAGTTAGCCAGGCTGCCGCGACGTGACTATGCCGGCTGGACAACCCAAAGACGTTTCTCGGGCAGTCGGGAAGGTTTCAGATTGACTGAGGACGGACCTGATCATAAATGGCTCCAACCGAAAACCACCCGACCCGACTCCTGAGAACGTTGACTGTGCTCAGTATCGCGTTCTCGGTGAATGCGAACTGGCTGCTGTTTGAGCTGCTGGGCAACAGCGATGCGCTACTGGGCAACAGCGAGTTTCGCCCGGTTTCGATCTGCTGTCTAATCCTGCTCCTTCCGGGTCTCGTAATCCTGATAGCGGCATACCGGATCCGAACAACGGCCGGACATCAGACAGTTGCACCCAGAAGTTCGGCAGCGCTGGACCGGGGCCTCTACATAATCGCAGTCACGATGTGGCTGATTCCGTCGATCCCACTTGGAGTCTACTGGTCAACGATCTTGAAGACTCTGTGAGCGACATCGAATTGATGTACTCGTGACTCATGCTGGTTCCAGGATCCGCAGCACGGAGCCCTGAACGAACTCCTTCACTCGACCGCGGTATTCGGTCATGTGATCAGCGACGAGATGCGCCTTCAGCGTTTCCACGCTCTCCCATTTTTCGACAACGGTGACGATATCGGGGCGATTCGGGATCTGAGCTGCGATGTCAGTCTCAGCATCGATGGTTGGGCCGTATTCGATGCAGCCAACTTCGTCGCGGACCAGCGGAACGACTTTGTGGAATTCTTCCAGAAACGACGCCCGTGTCCCGGTCGCCAGTTCAATTTCTGCGATGACGATGATCATTGAGTCTTTACCTGCCTGAGTTGCGGTCAGTCGCGAATGGAGCGTGCTTCCCAGTTTGGGAATTCGACGAGCACCTTCAGGGCACCGTCGCGACGCTCGCTGAAAGTCTCAAACGCTTCCTGCATGTTCGACAGCGGGAAGCGGTGCGTGATGAGCGGCTTTACGTTGACGCGTCCCTCGCCGATCCACCGCATGGCCAGGGGAAAGTCACGAGCAAAGTCGGGGTTGATCGACGTATGCACGGTGATGTTTTTGAAGACCAGATCGCGCCAGCCAACATCGACTCGCTCGGGAGGCACGCCGAAGTACAGGATTCGCCCCGAGTGACCGCACAGGGCGATCGAGAGGTCGAAGCACTGGTCGTAATGACCGACTGCTTCGATGACGACGTCGGGCAGGTTACCGCCCAGGATTTCGCGGACTGCCTCGACCGGATCGGCTGTCGCATTGCAGACGGTCTCAGTCGCTCCAAATGTTGGACTCGCGACGAGTCGCGATTCGAGCAGGTCGACACCGATAATGTGTCGCGCCCCAAGGTTGCGCAGAGACAGATTGAACAGTTGCCCGATTGGTCCCTGCCCGATCACGGCGACGTTCAGGTCCAGTAAATTCGGCAGCTTTCTCAGTGCGTAGAGCACTGTGCCGAGCGGCTGAGCCAGCATGGCTTCCTCTTCCGACACGCGTGTGTCGAGTGTGATCGCTCGCGTTTCGTCAACGACGAACCGTTCGAAAAGGCCTGCCTGGTTGATCGGAACGCACAGGACGCGTTCGCCCTCTTTCCAGCGGCTGCCGTTCGTGGCGGTGACAGTCCCGGTCATCTCGTGCAGCGAATGCCCGAGTTCAATGGGCCACTCATCGGTGCCTCGAAAGAAAGGCAGGTCCGAGCCGCACAGACACGTGCATTCGGGTTGAAAGATGATCTGTCCAGGAGTGTCGGTGTTAAGTTCCGGCTCAGGAGCCTCAACGAGTTCGATCTGTCCGGGTCCAATAAACTGGCCTGCTAACAAGGCTGAGTCCTTCTGTGTATGGTCAAGTCACCGAAAACGGGAACGGCGGATCGTAGACCAGAACGGGTCAGTCGAGCGAGCATCCACGTGCTGGCGGCCAACATGGCGCGACCGCTTTGACACGGTACGGGCGATTCGGTCTGCTTTGACCTCAGAGTGAATAAGTACTTAACCGGGAAAAATGAAATGGCGGACGCCGAGACATTGTCTGTGGGATTCATTGGTGCCGGGCGCATGGCGACGGCTCTGGCAAAAGGCCTGATAGCGGCCGGGCGCGTGTCTCCAGAGCGAGTTTCCGCGAGCGATGTCTTTAAGCCAGCGCGGGAGCAATTCGCAGCCGAAACCGGTGTCACCGCCATCGAGTCGAATGAAGCGGTTGTGAGTGCCAGCGACATCGTCGTACTGGCGGTGAAGCCCCAGCAGATGGCGGCTGTGCTGCCCGACCTGACTGACGCTTTCACCCAACGACATCTTGTGATTTCCATCGCAGCCGGTTTACCGATTTCCGTGTACGAATCGTGGCTCGGAACTGATCGGAGAATCATCCGAGTGATGCCGAATACGCCCTGCCTGATTGGTGAGACGGCCGCCGCATTTGCGACGAATACGGCCGCAACCGAGAGCGACGCCACGCTGGTCGAATCTCTGCTGTCGACCGTTGGGATTGCTGTGCGTGTCGACGAGAAGTTGCTGGACGCGGTGACCGGTCTTTCCGGCAGCGGCCCGGCGTATGTCTATCAAATCATCGAAGCGCTGAGCGATGGCGGCGTGAGAGTCGGACTGCCACGCGATGTCGCGACGCGACTTGCAGCTCAAACGCTGCTCGGTGCCGCGAAGATGGTGCTCGAAACCGGCGAACATCCCGGCACTCTGAAGGACGCAGTCACAAGTCCTGGCGGAACGACAATTGCCGGTCTGCATGCCCTGGAGGCAGGTGGATTGCGGGCAACGCTGATGAATGCAGTCGTCGCGGCCACAGAGCGATCGCGCGAATTGGGGCAGTAGTTACTCCGGCCAGATCTGGAACTGCGGAAATCAACGGCTTCTCTGTCAGACTTCCGCTGGCGCGGCCGCGAGTTGTGGCATCCACTCCTGCAGGCACTTGACGACCGGTAGCGGGTCTGCGGCCAAGGCATCGAGGGCTTGAACCACTGCCACGCACCCTGGCAGAGTGGTGACGCACGGCACTCCGTGAGAGACTGCCGCAGACCGGATTTTGCCTTCGTCGGTGCGGGCACCTTTGCCATTGGGCGTGTTGAAAATGTATTGAATCTCGCCGTTGGCCATGAAGTCGAGCAGGTTCGGACGTCCCTCGTTCAGTTTTTTAACAACGTCCAATTCGATGCCCGCCGCCGAGAGTATGCGGGCCGTTCCGGACGTCGCCACGATCTTGAATCCCAGCTCCCGCAGCTTGCGGGCCGGTTCGATCATGGCGGACTTGTGCTGACTCGCCATGCTGATGAAAACAGTGCCCGAGTCGGGTAACGCCGCTCCCGATCCGATCTGGGCCTTGGCAAATGCGATGGGGAAGTTGTCAGCAGTGCCCATGACTTCGCCGGTCGATCGCATCTCTGGGCCCAGCACAATGTCGACGCCCAGAAAACGATTGAAGGGGAACACGCTTTCCTTCACCGAGATGTGTTCCGGGACGATCTCTTCGGTGACTCCCTGATCAACCAGCGACACACCGACCATCACTTTTGCCGCGATCTTTGCCAGCGAACGGCCTGTCGCCTTCGAAACAAACGGCGACGTCCGGCTGGCGCGCGGATTGACTTCCAGCACATACACGGTGTGCTCGAACGGTGTGCTGATCGGCGATCCGTCCTGCTGAACGGCGCCGCTTTGGGACTCTGAAGTAGCGGCCGGGCCATAGCTGCGCTTCACGGCGAACTGGATATTCATCAGTCCGCGGACCTTCAAGGCGCGGGCCAGTTTGAAAGTCGCTTCACGGATGTCATCGAGCACGTCGGCCGGCAGCGAATGCGGCGGCAGCGAACAGGCGGAGTCGCCCGAATGCACGCCCGCTTCTTCGATGTGTTCCATGATGCCGCCGACGATTGTTGTTTCGCCGTCCGACACGGCGTCGACATCGACTTCGATCGCGTCTTCCAGAAACTTGTCGATCAGCACCGGACGACCGGAAGACACGTCGACTGCGTTTTCCATGTAGCCGACAAGCGACTCCTCGTCGTAGCAAATCTCCATGGCACGTCCGCCCAGCACGTAACTGGGCCGGACCAGCACGGGGTAGCTGATGCGTGAGGCGATCTGGCGGGCCCCCTCGATGTTGCTGGCCGTGCCGTTCGGCGGCTGCAGCAGGCCGTTCTGTTCGAGGATTGCCTGGAACCGCTGGCGGTCTTCGGCCGCGTCGATCATGTCCGGGCTGGTGCCAATAATCGTGACTCCGGCCGCCTCGAGCCCACGTGCCAGGTTAAGCGGCGTCTGTCCGCCGAACTGCACGATGACACCGTCCGGCTGCAGACGGTCGCAAATGTTGAGGACGTCTTCGGTGGTCAGCGGTTCGAAGAACAGCAAATCGGACGTGTCGTAGTCGGTCGAAACGGTTTCTGGATTTGAGTTGACCATGATGCTCTCGTGACCGAGTTCGCGCATGGCAAACGCAGCCTGACAGCAGCAGTAATCAAACTCGATACCCTGCCCGATGCGATTCGGACCACCCCCCAGAATCATGTATCTCTTGCGAGACGGGTCTCTGGCCGGCGATTCGTCTTCGTCTTCATATGTCGAGTAGTAGTACGGCGTGTGCGCTTCGAACTCGGCAGCGCAGGTATCGACCTGCTTGTACGTGGTCACGATGCCGTGTTCTTTGCGGACTCGGCGAACCTCGCCCTCGTTCGAGCCCCACCAGAACGCGAGCTGCCGATCTGAGAAACCAAACTGTTTGGCACGCCGCAACAACTCCTGCGGGCACGCGTCCAGACTTTTCACTTCGCGCAACTCGTCCTCAACGTCGATGATCTGGCGAAGTTGCCACAGGAACCACGGGTCGATCCCCGTCAGATTCTGGACGTCGTCGATCGACATCCCCGACTTCATCGCAAATCGCAGATAGAAGATGCGTTCGTCATTCGGAGTCGCGAGCTTCGCTTCGATGGTCTCCCGCGTCGGCTGCTTTTCGGTGTCCCACAGGTCTTTGGGACCGCCGCCCAGTCCGAAGTGACCGATCTCCAGCCCGCGCACGGCCTTCTGTAGCGATTCTTTGAATGTGCGACCGATCGCCATCGTTTCGCCGACGGACTTCATCTGGACGGTCAGCGTCGGATCGGCTTCGGGGAACTTCTCGAACGTCCAGCGCGGAATCTTCGTGACGACGTAATCGATCGTTGGCTCGAAGCACGCAAGTGTTTCCCGCGTGATGTCGTTCGGGATTTCGTCCAGCGTGTAACCGACGGCCAGCTTCGCGGCGATCTTCGCGATGGGGAATCCGGTTGCTTTCGATGCGAGTGCGGACGAACGACTGACGCGCGGGTTCATCTCGATGATGACCATGCGTCCGTCCGCCGGATTGATGGCGAATTGCACGTTCGAGCCGCCGGTCTCGACGCCGATCTCGCGCATGCAGGCGATCGTCGCGTCGCGGAGCCGCTGATACTCCTTGTCGGTCAACGTCTGGGCAGGAGCGACCGTGATGGAATCGCCCGTGTGCACACCCATCGGATCGAAATTCTCGATGGAGCAGATGATGACGACGTTGTCAGCCACGTCGCGCATCACCTCCATCTCGTACTCTTTCCAGCCGATGATGGATTCTTCCAGCAACACCTCGTTGACCGGCGACAGCGCCAGGCCCTTTCGGACTTTCTCGTCAAATTCTTCGCGGTTGTAAGCAATGCCACCGCCGCTGCCGCCGAGCGTATAACTGGGACGAATGATGATCGGCAGTCCGATCTCGCGTACGGCTTCGCGAGCTTCGTCCATGTCATGCACGGTGTGGCTGAACGGCACGGCGATGCCAATTTTCTGCATGGCCTGCTTGAACGACTCGCGGCCTTCGGCTTTCGCGATGACGTGTTCGGTCGCTCCGATCAGTTCAATGCCGAGCTGATCGAGAATGCCACGCCGCGCCAGGTCCATCGCGGTGTTCAGTCCGGTTTGTCCGCCGAGTGTCGGCAACACAGCATCCGGGCGTTCCTTTTCCAGAATTCTCTGCACGTACTGCCAGGTAATCGGCTCGATATAGGTCCGATCGGCCATGTCCGGGTCAGTCATGATCGTCGCCGGATTCGAATTGACCAGGACGACTTCGTAACCCTCTTCCCGCAGCGACTTACAGGCCTGCGCTCCGGAATAGTCAAACTCGCAGGCCTGACCGATGACGATTGGTCCAGAGCCGATGATGAGGATTTTCTTGAGGTCTTCGCGTCGTGGCACGGAAGCGTGTCCTGTGTTGCGCAAACTAAGCGCGATTCAGTGGTGGTTCGTCCGGCTCCGTCCCGGCTGAGAGACGGCGGAATACTGGTTGTTCGACCCAACCTGCGCTGTGAGGCGCAAATCTCGGCAACGGTAGCAAGTGCGTAGGCAGAATCAAGCAGCCGGCATTGACGTCACACGCCGAAGCGCACGTTTCAGCCTGGTGCTTTGTCAGAGTCAAAAGTCTGGGTGGCTGGGGTCGAACGAAGTGAGCCCCCAGTCCGATAACGCTGGGGGCTCGCTTCGCTCGACCCCAGCCACCCAACCCTGAATTTCCACCATAACAAAGCACTGCGTCAGTCAGGCGGTGGCCGGGTCTTTGAGTCCGACCTGCTCGAACGCGGTCATCCGGTCGCGACAGGTGGAGCACTGGCCGCAATGGATTTCGCCACCCGCATAACAGCTCCATGTCAATTCGAACGGCACTTCCAGCTCGTGACCTCGCCGGATGATGTCGCTCTTGTGCCAGGAAATGAACGGGCTCAAAACCTCGATGGAGCGGTCGTCGCACACAAGCGTTGCAGAGTTCATGGCGGCTGCAAACTCAGGCCGACAATCCGGATACGGCGTGTATTCCCCGGAATGGGCACCGAAAGCAACAGCGTCGAAGTCACACGAGATGGCCCATCCCGTCGCGATCGAGAGCAGGATCATGTTTCGGTTGGGTACGGTCGTGACTGCCATTGTGGACGGTTCGTATTCCCCGACCGGAATCTCCGTCGAATGCTGAGTGAGCGCGTTGTCCCCGAAAATCACGGTAAGTCCTGACAGATCGACGATTCGATGTTCCACAGCGGCGAGTTCGCAGATGTGCGCCGCCGCCTGCAATTCGCGCGAGTGTCGCTGCCCATAGTCCACCGACAGGGCTTTGACTTCATGGCCGGACGCCTGCAGGTGATACAGCAGCGTCGTCGAATCCAGACCTCCGGAGAAAACAACGACGATTCGCTTTGTGTCTTCCATGCTGCACCTCCCGGCTGATTCGCTCACCCGACTCTGGAAACCAGCGGTCACGACGACGGCGGGGTCGGGTGACCCTGGCAGGCCACGGGATCGACAAGGCCAAGTTCTTCAAAGCCCTGCAACCGAAGCTGGCACGCGTCGCATCGGCCACAGGCCAGTCCTTCGTCGGAGGGAGCGTAGCAGGAACTCGACAACGCGTAATCGACTCCCAGTTCGAGTCCCCGCGAGATGATCTCTGACTTGGTCAGGCCAATGACTGGAGTATGAATCTTCAGACGTCGCTCAGATTCGACAACCTGCTTTGTTGCCAGATTCGCCATGGCCTCAAACGCGGAAATGTATTCGGGACGGCAATCCGGGTATCCCGCGTAGTCCAGAGCATTCATTCCAGCAAAGACATCAAAGGTCTGACGGACTTCTGCCAGAGCCAGTGCGTACGAAAAGAAGATCGTGTTTCTTGCCGGGACATACGTCACGGGAATCCCGTTCGACATTTCGTCCAGTGACCGATCCAGCGGCACGTCAGTCGAGTCGGTCAGAGCCGATCCACCAAACGAACGCAGGTCGATATCGATAATGACATGATCGCGAACGCCCGCGTGCTGTGCGATCCGCTCTGCCGCAGCCACTTCGATCGCGTGTCGCTGGCCGTATCGAAAAGTGAGGGCGCAGATCTGGAAACCGTCATTCCGGGCGATCGCAAGTGTCGTGGCTGAATCGAGCCCTCCACTTAACAGGACAACGGCACGTTTCTCCGGCATGACCCTGCTCCGCACCTCCGTCGATTGTTCATTTTGCACCGACAGCAGGTCGACTCAACCCGCTGCAGGACGAGTATTACCCCCCGTCCGATCGATCTGCCACTCAGGTAAGCGGTTGATTCGCTCGCGCATGGATACCGATCGCGCAGGCTCTGCTGTACTCTGGATGGAGACCTTTCCACCGTTGCCCGTGTCCAGCCGACTGCCGAAATGCTTCCCAAGCCTCTCTATATCACGCTGCGAGTGATTGTTCCGATTCTGATCATCGGTGCCGGCCTGCTGGGCTTTCAGGTGCTGGCGAACCTGAAACAGGATCCCGATCGCTCGGCGCCCGAAATTCAGGTGCCGCTCGTTCAGACGACGTCAGCTGAGCGTCACACGGGGGAATTAACAATCCGCGTTGATGGAACGGTCGTACCGTTTCGCGACGTGAGTCTCTCGGCCGAAGTCGACGGGCAGATTGTGACCAAAGGCAAAAACTGCCTTGCTGGCCGCTACGTCGAGGCGGGAGAACTGCTGTTTGAAATTGACGCCGAAGAGTATCAGCTTGAGATCGATCGGCTGACCCTGCTCAAGAGTCAATCAGAGGCGTCGCGGGACGAACTGGGAATTGAGATCGAGAACGAAGTCACGCTTGTCGAATTGGCCAGGACTGATCTCGCACGTGCAATCCGCGAGCACAACCGCACAAAGGAACTGTTCGCGGCGGATGCAACGACCGATGCGCAGCTCGATGCATCGGAGCAGATGGAGCAGTCGGCACGTCGCGTGGCAGTCCAGCATGACAATGCATTGCGTCTGAAGACGGCTCAGCGAATCCGATTGGATCGAGGGATCGACCTCGTCGCGGCTCAGCTCCGGCGTGCGAAACTGGACCTTGCGAGGACTCGAGTCACATCGCCGGTCAGCGGCGTGGTCGTGGACGACCATGTCGAGGAATCCGCGTATGTGCAGCGTGGAACTGAACTGATCACGGTTGAGGACACGTCGGCCGTCGATGTGCGGTGCAGCCTGCGGATGGAGGAGCTGTACTGGCTCTGGCAGCACATTGAGCCGGAAGTGAACGTTCTCGATGTGGAATCACAAAGCGCCGTGCTGGACCAGTCGCTGGCTAATCGCGGGGTCCCGCCGGTCGCTGCCACGGTGGTCTATGAACTGTCCGGTCAGCAGTTCACCTGGCGGGGGCGGCTGTCCCGTTACGAAGGTGCCGGTCTGGACGAATTTACGCGCACGGCCGCGTGCCGGGTGAATGTCCCGGATCCGACGGCGGGTTCTCTGCGAGCCTCACCCGATGGACCACCGGCAAACGTTCCGCCGGTTCTGTTCCGCGGAATGTTTGTGGAGATTGAGTTCCACGTCCGGCCGCGCACGCCGCTGCTGACGATCCCGGAGCGAGCGGTGCGGCCTGGCAGCATCGTCTGGCGCGTGAAAGATGGACGGCTCGAACGCATCGCCGTGCATGTTGTCCGAGTTGTCGACGGCAAAGCGTTAGTCCTCGCCGTGGGGTCGGCACTGACTGACCGTGACCGCATTGTCGTTTCACCGCTCTCCACGGAAACGTCCGGGCTGGAAGTGCGCGAGCAGCCGATCGACGGCGCGTAGACGGGCGGCGATTGGAGCTGCGGTGATGCACAGCCCCCGCATCAACAATCGCTGATATCGTTTCCAGGAAATCGCGGATGGCTTGATTGCGGAGCCAGTGGTCACTCGTAGAATCGCGGTGAACACCAACTCTGTCCTACCTCAAGCTCGTCAAGCTCCATGCCCAAGAATGTGATCTGCCTGATCCTCGGCGGTGGCCGTGGTACTCGCCTCTATCCTCTGACGGAATACCGCTCGAAGCCTGCTGTGCCACTGGCAGGCAATTATCGGCTGATCGACATTCCGATCTCGAACTGCCTGAACAGCGACATCAATCGGGTCTATCTGCTGACGCAGTTCAACTCGCTGAGTCTGCACCGGCACATCCGCCAGACGTACCGCTTCGACCGCTTTCACGGCGGCTTTGTCGAGATACTTGCGGCTCAACAGACCATGGAAGGCGAACGGTGGTACCAGGGCACCGCCGACGCCGTCCGTCAGAACATGAACGTTCTGCAGCAGCCAGACGTGGAGCACGTGATGGTTCTGTCGGGCGATCAGCTTTACCGCATGGATTTGCAGCAGATGCTCGCAACACACTTAGAGGCAGACGCGGACGCCACGATCGCGGCTCTGCCGGTGACTGATGAAGCGGCCAGCGGATTCGGCGTCATGCAGCTCGACGATAGCGGCCGCATCCGCAGCTTTCTCGAAAAGCCGCAGACAACCGAAGCAATGGAACCGATGCGGACCGCTCCCGAATGGATCGACAGCCGCGGCATCGACAGCAACGGCCGCAGCCTGCTGGCCAGCATGGGGATTTACGCATTCAAGCGAGACGTCCTGGTTGAACTACTGCAGAACCGGGAGCAGATCGACTTCGGCAAGGAAATCTTCCCGTCGTCGATCGAGACTCGAAACGTCCACGCTCACCTGTTTGATGGCTACTGGGAGGACATCGGTACGATTCGTTCGTTCTTCGATGCCAATCTGGCGCTGGCCGGTGCCAACCCACCGTTCGAAATGGCCAGCACATCATCGCCCATCCACACACGAGCCCGTTCGCTCGCCCCGCCGAGAATCCTCGGCGCCCACATGACGAACACGTTGATCTCCCACGGTGCATTCGTGGAATCGGGCACGACGATCGAGAACAGCATCGTCGGAATCCGCTGCCACGTGGGACAAGGGGTCACGATTCGCAACTCGATTCTGATGGGGGCCGACTACTACGAAGACGTCGACACACGCCCGAATGGCGTGCCCCGCGTGGGAATCGGCGAGGGAACGATCATCGAAGGCGCGATCATCGACAAGGACTGCCGCATCGGTCGCAACGTCCGCATTCGTCCACGGCCGGATTTGAACCCGAACTGCGATGTGAAGGGCGTGTACGTGCGGGACGGAATCATCGTCGTCCCAAAGGGAGCAACCGTCCCGGACGGCTGGGAGCTGTGAGTTAGCTCAGCAACCGCGAGCCGGGCGTCGGCCCCTGCTTCTCTTAATCTTAATCCTACTCTTAATCCCCGACCGAGAGCTGGCCACGAGTCTTCAAGTTCGAGTAGTGGCCAAAGCCGACTGAGTAAGATTAAGAGTAGGATTAAGATTAAGACTTGATGCGTCTATCAGCGGGCGGCACTGGCAACCGGCAGATGGCCCCACAGCGTCTCATCACCTCGCAGCACATAGAACTTCAGCGGCGAGAAGCTGCGGAGTTGCGGGTGACCGATGACGTAGTCGACGTTCTCGATATTGACCGTTTCCCAGATGTGCAGCCCGACCAGAATGTCGTCCTGCTGAATCCCGTTCAGGGCGGCCGGGCTGTTGGGACGCACGCCGGTCACTCGCATGCCACCACGGTATCGCGGCCCCACCAGCGGTCGATCCTTCACATCCAGCGTATTGAGCTGGATGCCGAACTGACGCCAGAACCGGCTGGATGGACCGGAGGGCTTGTCGCCTTTGTTGGTTCGCACGATCGTCCCGAAGGACCTGGCCGGCTTATCGGTTGCATGAGCCAGTGACATGTTCAAGGTGCGGGTCGCATCGTCCCGTCGAACGATCAGTTCCAGTTCGTCGGCTGGCTTGCGTCCCAGGCAGGCCCGTTCAAAGTCGGCACCATCCTGCACTTTGATTCGACCGACCCGTTCAATGATGTCACCCGGCTGAAGCCCGGCCTGTGCCGCGGGGCTGTCTGGAATTGTTGAATCGACTGAGAGCTGACGCACTTCGCCGGCTTTGATGTCGGTACCCACCAGGCCGTGCCACGTGTGACTGAGCTTCTCGACGTTCAGCAGTTGGGCGATGACCTGTCGTGCGTCGTCGATCGGAATCGCAAACCCGATCCGCTGGGCACCCGCTCGAATCGCCACATTGATGCCGATGACTTCGCCTTCGAGATTGATCAGCGGGCCGCCGCTGTTGCCCGGGTTAATACTCGCGTCCGTCTGGATAAGATTCCGGTAGGACTGCTTTTCGTTGACTTCCACGTCACGAGCCAGGGCACTGACCAGACCACCGGTCATGGTGTGCTCGTATCCATAAGCATTCCCGACTGCGATGACTGTTTCGCCCAGCATGACGTCGGACGACGTCCCCAAAGGCATCACCATCAGCGGTCGAGTGGCATTGACCTTAATAATCGCCAGGTCGTGCTTGCGGTCGTAGGAAACGACGCTTGCTGTGTACGCCGAGCCTTCGCGAGTTGTCACACGCAGTGAGTCGACGCCGTCAACGACATGATGATTGGTGACGATGTAACCGCGTTCGTCGATGATGATCCCGGTCCCCATGCCGTTGATCTTGCGGCCTTTGTCGACCGAAAACAGCGAGCCCTTATCGTCAGCGGTTTTCTCGCTGTGTATGTTGACGACGGCTCCCTGGGCTCGGCGGATTGCCTTGACCACAGGGGTCTCCCGTAACGCCGACACAGCAACTGCGTCGGCGGCTGAAACAGCGAGAACGAGAGCGCACAGTCCGAGCTGGATGAATCGCGTCATAATGGTGCGTATCGATTGCCGGGATAGGTCGATCTCCGACGCGGACACTCCGTGATCCATCACGAGGGGTCGGAATGTGGTCCGTCAGTTCTCCGCGAGGCTCTGAATCGGCTTGGCGGATGCGCGTGCTTGAACGACCGCACTGGACAGCGCACAAACCGCATGAACGGACCTGAAGTAGAGCGCCGTCGGGCTCTAACGGTTGCTCCGGCGGAGTTGGCGTTTTCATGTCCGCCCTGCCGGAAACGGACTCAAGAACTGGCTCGTGAACGCTTCTCTCGTCGCACGAGGGATTGACCGCGAACCGGTCGACTGCGTGAGAATCCGCAAAACCGCGAGCGTTGCGTTGCCCGGGGGATTCTGTATGACACGATTTCCGAATCGCTAAAGCTGCAAGTTTGCTTCCAGCAGTCGGTGCAACCGTCACAGCTTCACACAAACGCCAGATTCAGAGAGCTTCGATGTCCCGCCGAGAACAGCTTGAGCAGATGCTTGTGAACAGTCCCGACGACGTCTTTCTGAAATATGCCCTGGCGATGACGCTCGCTGGCGAGGGCGAAGAAGAAGCGGCGACCGCCCAGCTCGCCGTCGTTAACAAAGAGCATCCCGATCATGTGGCTGCCTGGTTTCAGCGCGCCCAGATCCTGGCCCGACTCGGGGAGGTCGAGGAATCCCGTGAAGTCGTCACCGCCGGAATCGTCGCGGCTCAGCAGGCGGGAGACGATCACGCCGAGGGTGAGATGCGAAGCTTCCTCGAGATGCTGGACTGAACGCGCCAATCGCGCCAGACGGAATGGACCACACACTTTCGCGTCCGGTTCACTCTGCGTTGGCGTCGTCGTCCGTACTCGTAAGGCAGATTTGTCTGCTTGTATCGCCGTTCGTAGTAACCGCATTTATGCGGTCCTGTTCGTAGTAACCCCATTCATGGGGTTCACGAAGGGCTCGATGCTTTTTATGCGTCTGCCCTCCGCCGGATGAATCCGGCTACGACAAACGGCGAATTCGGCGCACACGAGGAGCCCACATGATTCGTGCATTGACCGCTGCCGATATTCCCCGCCTGAACGAACTGCATTCGCGCAGCGAAAACGCAACTCCCAGACAACGGCAGCGCGGCGACCTGGTGTACCAGCAACTGTTTCCGCAGCTCTACGAGCACCATCCGTGGCAGGACGACCGATACCCGAGTCTCGTCGCGGAAGACCGCAACGGCTTACTGACAGGCGTGCTGGGCGTCATGAATCGACCGTTCGAGCACAACGGCCGCACGATTACGGCCGCCGTCAGTGCCGAGTTGTTCGTCGATCGGGCGTCCCGAGCCAGTCTGGACGGCATTCAGTTGCTCAAGAAATTCCTTGCCGGGCCGCAGGACTTTTCACTGGCCGACGTTGCCAACAACGCTACACGGCAAATCTGGACCCGGCTCGGCGGACGCGTGCTTCCGACTTATGGACTGAGTTGGATGGCTGTGTTGTCTCCCTGCCGTTTCGGTCTCACTCTGGGAGCGGCACGTTCGCCCCTGGTCCGTATGGCCATTCCCCTTGCCCGCATGGCGGATTCGATTGCCAGAAAGTTCATGCAGATGCAGTCTGATGCGAGTCTCACACGTCTGCAGTCCGAGCCTCTGACATCTGCCAGCTTCGCGCGACTGTTGCCGGAACTCCTCGCCCATCACTCGCTGCGCCCCGTCGTCGATGACACCGCCGTTGCGTGGCTGTGGAATCGACTCAATTTCGTCGCACCCGGTGCTGGCCCCAGCCGGCAGACGCTGGTACTCAGTCAGAACGGTGAACCACTGGGCTGGTACATCTATCAGTGGAAGCCCGGCCGCGTCGCGCGAGTCACGCAGTTGGTCGCGCGTCCGGATGCGCAAGGTGAAGTCTTCGGGCATCTGCTTCGAACGCTGAAACAGTCGAACATTCCAGGTGCAGTGGGACGTCTGCAACCGGAGTTTCTACAGGTCCTGTCCGACAACGGTTGCCTGTTCCACAGACGCAGCCGGCGCGTGCTGATTCACTCGCGGAACCCCGAGTTGCTTGACGCATTCCACTCCGGCGATGCCTTCCTCTCGCTGCTGGACGGCGAAGGTGCTGTGCAGCTCTGGAACGACCCGCTCGACGCCCTGCGACTGGCCGCGACGACAGACACTGCACGTTCCAACTCGTATCGCAGCAAGGCAAGTGGAGCGGAATCGCACTCCGTGTAGATGGAAAGCCGCGTCAACGCATCAGTCCTTCGGCACGCACGAATGCCGCCGGATACCGTTCGCTATTGGTCACCGGTCGTAGATGGCAACGCGAGATCGGCATCGGTGAGCGGTACCAGGTCACCATCCTTTGCGGGATCGCGTTTCAGCACCCAGTAAACTGCCTGCGTCATCAGACGGCGGTAGGCGTCGTGCTTCCAGTTGTCGTGGAAATGCAGACCGGTAAAGCCGAACGATCGCCCACCATCCGGACGATCCCATGCCCAGGAAACCGTGTGGTCCTCGTCTTCGATGGCCACTTTGATCAGCGGGACAAATCCGTCGGCCGACTCAGGTGTCTTCAGTTTGAAGTAGAATTCCTCGTGGACATCCAGTGGTTCGATGCCGCGCAGAATCGGATGCGAGTCAGCCACCAGCTTCGTGGTCACGTCGACAACCTTGTAACGTCGATCCGGGCCACCGTGGCAACCGCCAAACAGGTCGACGAAGGCTTTGATGTTCCTGGCGTCCTTCGTCCCCATGCCCCAGTGCAGGCAGATCAGTCCGCCACCGCGTCTGGCCAGTTTCTGAAACGCCGCCAGTCGAGCTGCGTCCTCTTGAATCCAGTGCGCTCCCTGAGAAACAAACACAACCGCGGCATCGGCCCCATCGAGCAATTCAGGACCGTTCTTCCACTCGCCGTCGGCACTGACGGCAATCGTCTGCAGGCGTTCCGTCTGCGAGAGCAACTTCGCAATGACATGCGTGGCCGCATTATATTCGTGAGTCGCCCGAGGATGGCCATCCGGCCCCTGGCCAATCAGCAGTACTCGTTGCGGCCGCGTGTTGGATGGACTGCCGTCGTCGGCCAACGTCGAAGTTGTCGTGAGAGCAACCGCCACAAAGCACAGACAGCTATAGAGTCGAATCATGTGAAGATGCTCCTGACGCGGCGAAGGCACAACGAATCTCAATCCTGCTCGATATCCTAGTACCTGTCCACAAACAAAACCGCGAAGTAGGCGGCGCCTGAGCCGTAGCCCGATTTCTCCGAAATCGGGACCTGCCGCCTGCGGATTTCGGAGAAATCCGCCTACCGCTTCACGGGTCGCCGAGTTGCAGCGGCCGGCACAAGTCATCTGTGAATGTGGCCACGAAAAACACGAGAAGCCACAAAGAGATTTCTTTTCGCGTCTCTTTGTGTTTTTTGTGGCAATCAAACCGCATCACGATTCAGCAGTGAGCGCATCGATTTCATTTTGCAGGCGATCGATTTCGTCGTTGCGGCAGTGGTAGCCGACGATGTCGCCCGCTTTGAAGACGCCAACGTATTCGGGCGGTTCCCATTCGTCCCAGTCGGGGACATGAGGCACGTAGGGCTTCTCGGTCTGCTCCACGAGTTGCCGCGCTTCGTCCAGTTTTTCGCGAGCCAGGTCGAGCCACCGGGAGGGCGAGGCTCCCGCCGAGCCGCTTGTCCCGTCGCCATGCTGCGGCTCGGCAGGAGCCTCGCCCTCCCAGCCAGCGTGGTGCAGCGTGAGAAACAGCCGCGTGCGTTCCAGCGCGGCTTCGATCTGCCAGATGAGCATGTCACTCGAACTGGCGATTGACTGGACGTCACTCAGATCGGACCCAGCTTCTCTGAGGTTGTATGCGACCATCACGTCTCGGGACTCGTGTTCGGATTGGGAACACACGGCGACACAGATCCGCCATAGCGTGGCCCGTCGCAATAGACCAATTACTTGAAACTCAGCCTCACCAGAGCGACGAAACAATTCAATTGCAGAATTTACGGAGCGCTCGACGGCTATCAGCAGATCATTGATGCTCGATTGGTCATCTGTGGTCTTAGAACACACGTTTTCTGATTCATAGAGCCAGGCACGCGCCACCTGAATATGCTCCATCCCCACTGCTAAAGGCCCCAACGGCTGTACCCAGGCTAATTTGGCTTCGGCACTCTTGCGGAGTTCAGTTGGCGTCCTCACCAGTTGGTGATCCGCATAGTTGGTATTCAGCAGATCGAGCATAAGCTCGCAACGCTGGTAGCCGGGCAGCGAGTGTAAATCACGATCTGGCAGAAATGTCTTGTGGTGTGAATGGGCGTCTTCGAAGCTCGAGACGGCAGAATCAAGCCGACCGGCAAAATGAAGTGCATGCCCCAATGAGGAGCGGCTACCAATTGAAGGGGCAGGGGCATGTCGTCCGGACCCTTTGTGATGCCGGTCTGATAACTCGACTGCATACTCGGCAAACTTCACTGCTGCCCCGATTGATCCGAGTGTAAGGCGTCGTTCGTAAATAAACTACCTAATTGGCATTGACCTTCTGCATTGAGTTGTTGCAAACTGTTTATATGCCGGATGCAACAATGGTCGATGGAATCCGATCGAAATACCACGCGCTCGTT
>Ga0302123_10000754_pt1 | contig 24457 bp, 24 predicted proteins | sample CB21_321_MG_FD_203109 | JGI IMG/M metagenome (GOLD analysis project Ga0302123, IMG submission 203109) | Marine microbial communities from Western Arctic Ocean, Canada - CB21_32.1 | ecosystem: Environmental > Aquatic > Marine > Oceanic | place: Canada: Western Arctic Ocean | collected 2017-09-28 | reverse complement strand
GTCCTTGCCAAGCCTCTCAATCGCATCGGCGAAGTCCAGAAAGACCCCGTTCTTGAGGGGGCCTCCGCCCTTCCCAGCATCGACTTGAGCTTTGGCGTTTCGAGACGCCACATCACGAGGGACCAGGTTCCCGAACGCTGGGTATTTGCGCTCGAGGAAGTAGTCGCGGTCCTCTTCGGGGATGTCCTTTGCCAGCCGGCTTTCCTTCTCGTCCTTTGGCACCCAAATGCGTCCGTCGTTTCTTAACGACTCACTCATCAACGTGAGCTTCGACTGAAACTCGTCCGAACTCGGAATACAGGTTGGATGGATTTGGGTGTAGCAAGGGTTAGCAAACGCGGCGCCTTGGCGGTGCGCTCTCCAGATCGCCGATGTGTTGGAGTACATCGCGTTGGTGGAGAGGTAGTACACGTTCGAGTACCCACCAGTTGCGAGGACAACGGCATGGGCGGAATGTGAAGTCATTTCCCCTGTTGCCAGATTTCGGGTGATGATGCCAACGGCTTCCCCGTCCTTCATCACGAGCTCCAGCATCTCCTCACGAACTCGCAGGTCAACGGTTCCTGCTCCGACCTGGCGCATGAGCGCGGAGTAGGCCCCCAACAAAAGCTGCTGGCCGGTCTGCCCCCGTGCGTAGAACGTACGGGAGACCTGAGCCCCTCCGAAGGACCGGTTGTCTAAGAGGCCGCCGTAGTCGCGGGCGAAAGGAACACCCTGGGCAGCCGCTTGGTCGATGATGTTCCCGCTGAGCTCAGCAAGTCGGTAGGTATTGGCTTCTCGTCCTCGGTAATCGCCACCCTTGATGGTGTCGTGGAAGAGGCGGTAGTCAGAGTCCCCATCGTTCTGGTAGTTCTTGGAAGCGTTGATGCCTCCCTGAGCAGCGATCGAGTGAGCGCGCCTAGGGGAGTCGTGGAAGGTGAAGGCCTGCACCTCATAGCCAAGCTCAGCAAGCGTCGCCGCAGCCGAGGCGCCCGCAAGGCCGGTTCCCACCACGATCACCTTGAACTTACGCTTGTTGGCCGGGTTGACCAGCTTGACATTGAATTTGTGGTTGTTCCACTTGTCGGCGAGCGGTCCTTCAGGGATCCCGGGGTTGAGTTCGAGAGCCATTTACTTCACCAGTCCTGTCATAACCGAGATAACGAACGAGAGATTCACACCCACCACCAGAATTGTGAAGGTGGCGGCGAACGTTCTTCGAAGTGCGTTGTACTTGGGGCTGTTGATGCCCAAGCTCTGGAACATTGACCAAAGCCCGTGCCAGAGGTGGTAACCCAGCGCCAAGTTGGAGAGGATGTAGAAGATGGCCACCCCAGTGCGCTGGAAGCTCACCACCAGGTTGTGGTAGACCTGTCCGGTAATGAAATCAGGGTTGGCAGGGCCGAGTGTGATGTCCAGCAGATGGAAGATGATGAAGGCCAGCACCAACGGGCCGGTGAATCGCATGGTGCGAGCTGCGTACGTGGCAGCTTGATACTCGGTGGGAGTGTTGGTGCGGTCGCCCCGGGCTTCATGGTTGCGCCGAGTCAGCACCACGGTTGCGTGCAGGTGCAGAACGGTTGCCGCGATGAGGCCTCCTCGGAGAATCCACAGAACGCCGGTTTCAGGGATGAAGGGAACGAGAAGCCCCCGCAACCAGTGTGCGTAAACGTCGAGATCCGGCACACCGTCGATATCAGGCAGGTATAGCTTGATATTGCCAAGCATGTGAAAGAGCACGAATCCAAACAACATGATGCCGGTTACGGCCATCACCCATTTCATGCCAACCGTCGACATGTAGAAGTCGACGATCATTGGGCGCTTGGTTGGCTTTTCGGCCGTGGTGTGGGCCAAGGTGTCCTCCTAGGACTCGATGCAACCCCCATTATTGCAGTTCTAGAGAGGGGATGATTCGCGCTTCCTTGCCCGTTTACGAGGAAGGTGTCGAGGGAACCGATAAGGATGGGGCAACCTGAGAGAACCGCCAGTCTCCAGATAACGGGCGTTTGTGGTTGTAGGTGTAGTGGTTGTCCAATTGCTGGAAATTTCTTTTGGCTACCGCCGAACGAGGTCAGAACGATGGGCTTTCTGGAGTTTTTTGGGGGAGGGGCGGGGCGAAAAGCCTGTGAACGCGCGGTATTCTGCTGTTCCTTGCAGAAAGCCGCGGTCGCGCGATCGACGTTGGAACGTAGGGAAATACGCGGAATCCCTAGAAGAATAAGGGATTCTCAGTTGACACCGCGCGAGGGGCGGGGCATAATCTCATTGTTGTAATTACAGGTATGAGACTTTGGGAGTAGCCCACGATGAGTAACGGGAAGCTATTAGATGCCCTCGAGCTGTCCACGCTGGCTTGGCAGGCTGACGCCAACTGCATGGGTGCAGATGCCGATCTCTTCTTCCCTGAACGAGGTGCCTCCACTCGGCGAGCAAAAGCCATTTGTGGCGAGTGCGCCGCGCAGCCTCAATGCCTCGAGTACGCCATTGTGAACGGCGAGAGGTTTGGTATCTGGGGCGGATTAAGTGAGCGGGAACGCCGACGTCTTCGCAAAGAGCGTGCCCTCCGGCAGCGCAAGGTTTCCTAGAACAGTCTCGTCACTCCGGCTACCGTACGCAGTAGCAACCCTACAGACGGAAGAGACAAATGACTTACCTCGGGATCGCCCTCATCGTTCTTGGCTTCGCAGCCATCCTGTACGGAGTCTTTGGTGGCCGAAAGAAGATCAGTAGTCGTTCCGACGCTGGCGGCTCTAACGCAGCCGGTCTAGTCGCCGGCTCCGGTCCAACTGTCACCGAGTTTCACGTTGTGGGTGATGAGGCCAGGGTTAGCTTCGATGTGACACTGCCCGAAGGTGGAGCGGGAGAGCTCCTCAAAAGCAGCCTCATGGTGGAGGCCCGTAGCTTCATCGCCGAGAAGAAGCTCACGCTCCCGATGGAAGGAGTAACCCGGGTCTCCTCGGTTGTCGACGGCGAGGTCGTAGTCACTCAGGACATCTGGGTTCCAGAGCACCCTTCCGAAGGCTTTGCTGAAGACCATACAGATCCCGTATCAGGTGATCCCATGGGCGATAGGCCCGATATCAAGGTGACAGACAATGAGGCGCCCGCTGTGTCAGATGATCTTTGGCAGTTGGCAGCCAACCTTGATCTTCCTCGAAGCGTGGATGCTGGGCTCAGAGAGGCCGGGATCGATCCTGCCACTGCTGACGCTCCAGAAGTCGTCCGCGGAGTGTTCGTCCACAAGGGATACAACATCGCCGAAAAGGGAGACTCAGTCTATGTTGCGTCCAAGGGCGGCGAGTCCATCTATGTGTATGACATACCTCATAAGGCTGACACTCACCCCGAATTGGATGAGGGTGACATTCGAACGTTCTTGGTAGCCGCTGCTTCGGCTCGGACCGATAAGGCGATACTTGTGACAGCGAAGTACGCCCCGTTTTCCATCTACGCCTTGGAGAAGGCCAACCCGGATATCCGGTTCATCAGCCGGGAGCGAATCCAGGAGTTCATTACCCAACTCACCATGAGCTAGCCGAGAGGCGCAGCATTGTTTGGTTTCACAACCGCTCAAACGGTGGGGATTATCGCACTGATCCTTGTCCATACAGCTCTGGGATTCATGCTGTGGCGATTCACCAGACGCCTGCTGAATCATGAGCCACCCGCAGATCCGGGCGTAGGGGAGAGTTAGGACACAACGGTGCGTAGCACCTATTTCTTCGCCCTACATTGATCAGGCGCTAAGCTCAGATCATGCTTGGAAACATACGCGGAGTTCAGCTCCTCATCATTTTGGTAGTGGTTCTTCTGTTTTTCGGAGCGAAACGCCTTCCCGGTCTCGCTCGATCCCTCGGGTCGTCCGCGAAAGAGTTCAAAGCTGGACTCGAAGAAGGCGCCGAAGGCATCAAGGAGGCGACCACTGAGATGGTCGAAGGTCGACAAGAGACCGCCGCCGAGATCGTTGAGGATTCCTCAGACTCCTAGGAACTAAATAGGCGGTCCAACCGTTCCCTAAGACATGGAGGTTGGAACATGTCCGACCCCATTACATGGGAAGAAGTTGCCAGAACACATGGCCGCCGCATTTACAACTACGCCTACCGCCTCACAGGGAACCCTGCGGACGCCGCGGATCTCTCTCAAGAAGTGCTTCTCCGGGTTCGAACAGGTCTCGAGCGGTACACGCCTGGCTCGTTCGAAGCCTGGCTATGGCGTATCACTCACAACTGCTTCGTTGATGGGTATCGCAAGCAGAAGCGCCGACCTACAGTCGCGCTGCCGGAGCAATTTGACCGCGTTGCGGCATTATCGTCCCCTGCGCCTGACGTGGTCCTTGCTCACACCACCCTCGGAGAAGAAGTCCAGGACGCGCTCATGGGCCTCTCCGCAGACTTTCGAGAAGCTGTTGTCCTTTGCGACGTTGTCGGCATGTCATACGACGAGATCGCCGTCTCCATCGATGTCCCGGTTGGGACGGTTCGAAGTCGGATCCACCGAGGCAGAAGGCTCCTCAGGGAGGCACTCGCATGAGTGAGCATCTCGGAGAGCTGTTGTCCGCGCATCTCGATGGCGAACTTGCGGGTGATGAGTTAGGCATGCTTAACGGACATCTGCCGGGCTGTGAACTCTGCCAGACTGAACTTGCAGTCCTGCATGGTGCGCGGTCGGCCTTGCGCTCCTTACCGCTCCTCGAAGCACCGGACTTGGGTGTCCCTGAAATCAAGGCGCCGGTCATCCCCTTGCATCGCGTTCGGCGAGTTGCCGCGGTGGCGGCTGTCGCGTTTGTTGCCTTTGCGGGTCTGGCTACCTTCCAGACCTCTCGGCCTGTCGAGGTATCGCTGTCAGATGTGACGGAAATCCAGCTTGAACTGCAGCAGGATGCACCTACGTTGATCCCGCCGATGCCGGCGGACTCGCAATGATGAGACGATGGACTGCGCTACTCGCTGGCCTTCTGGTCATGGTGATGGGGCTCCCGGCTTCGGCCGGGGAGCTAGAGGATCATTTGGAAGAGCGGGCACGCTTGAGCTTGCGAGGTGAGCAATTGATCAGCTGTTCCACCGCGGAAGGCGTTGACACGGCTCTGCTCCAAGTGGCGATGGCTGACGGCTCGACGCTGTCGTGGGCGGCTGCTGACGATGAGAAGGCGACGCCGGTGCCGGTACCTGTCCCTGGGTTATGGGAGTTGGCAGACCGCTACAGGGTGACCCTCGCTGACGAAGTGGAGTATTTGGGTGCACCCACCGACTTGTTTGTCATTGCAGAGGGTGATGTCAAGCGGGTCGAGCTGTTGTTTGATCAGGAAACCTCCGTCATGGTCTCTCTGACGACGTTCCAACCTGACGGCACGGAGATTTGTCAGGCTCGAATGCTTTCGTGGGAGCTTGATCGTTCCGTAGCGTTGGCATCAGCCGAAGAGTCCGGTGGGTCGGAATTGCTTCCGCTCACCGACTTCAACTCTATCCCGCATCAGATCGCAGGGTTTGACCTCACAGCCTCCGGGGAGACGGAGTCCTATCTTGTTGGCCGCTACGCAGACGGCATCTTCACATTCACCCTCACCGTGTTTGACGACATCGTGGAGTTCACAGAGTTGAACGATCCCCAAGTCGAAGACATCGGTCGCAACCAGTATCTGGTAGACGCCCAGTCGTTCGGCAGAACTGTCTATCACTGGACTGTGGGTAACGACACCTATCTGGTGGTCGGAGATCTCCCGTCTGATCTGGCCGAAGAGGTATTGAAGGAGCTCCCTGCGCCGCGGGCGCTCGGGTTCTGGGAGCGCATTCGCAGTATCTTTGGCTAGAAAGAAGCCAGAGCGTCCGTGTAGTTCTCGAACTCTCTCTTGATTTTGAGAGAATCAGTGGCGACCACGGCTCGTACGATGCCCTTTTCGTCGAGGACGAAAGTAGCTCGCATGGCCGCACCGACGGTGTCATTGAACACGCCGAAGGCCTTGGTTACTTCACCGTGGGGCCAGTAGTCGGCCAAGACCGGGAACTCGATGTTGTTCTCGGCTGCCCATTTGATGATGGTGGGTACTGCGTGAACGGTAATGATGACGACCTTCGCATCGGCGGATGCAAGCGAGGAGTAATTGTCGCGGATGGTGCAGACCTCGCCGTCACAGATACCTGTGAAGGGGAAAGGCATGAAGACGACCATGGCTTTGCTGCCCTTGAGGCTGTCGTTAGTTACGAGTTCTTTGTTCTGGTCGTACAGAGCAAATTCGGGGGCTGGGCTTCCGATCATGAGGGTTCCTTGGGGTGCGGTAGTGCAGTAGCGAAAAGTCTAGCTGTCCTGTGGAACAGCAACTACAACATCAACCCGGCCACCTCTCGAGATTGGTGGTTCTCTCAGGCTGCCCTATCTGTCTGCTTCGCAGCCACCTTCCTCGTAAACGGGTAAGGAAGCGCGGACTCTATTCCTTGGAGCCATTACTTCTGGTCCTGGTTCTCTTACAGAGCCGGTAGCTCGTCCAGCAACACTCTTGCGGCCCAACCCAGCGGGTCTTCTAACTCGTCAGCCGTGGGGGCGGCTTCGTGGCTGGAGAGGATTTTGGGAAGTGTGTCAGAGCCCCATCGCTCTACTACTTCGTCGCAGAAGGCCTCGCCGGCTGAAATCCCTTCGTGGGTGGGCAGCGCCAAGCTAGATGTCGGTGTTGCCTCGGGCTCAAGGCTCCGGCTGACGAGGGCACGCCTGATCTCCAGAAGATCAAGTCCGTATTGATCAGCGAACCCGGCTACGAAGTGCCTGCGCATGCCGCCGACAACGGCCAGCAACGCTTGTGCATCTAGCCGGGCTTGCTCGTTCTCGCTTTCGCCGATGATACCGGTGAGGCCGCCTTCGCTGAACATTGCCTCAGCTTGGGAGGGGTCGGTCATGCCTTGCATCTGGCCCATGATCTGACCCATGTCAACGTTGATTCCGGCGAGGTACTCACCCAGGAGTGAGGCATAGCGCGCCGCTATCCAGTCGACACTTGAAATGCGAAGGTGGAGCGCCTCATGCAGTGAAGCCCAGAAGCGGAGTTGGCGAGCATCGAGAGAGTGCTCTCGAGCGAAGGCTTCGAGCGTAGGCACAATGAGGTACCCGCGAGGTGCCGGTGCCACAAGCCCAACGTCGAACCCGCCAAAGGCGTGGTGGGAAAGCCCTCCGATGAGTGACCCCAGCTGCATGCCGATCATCGACGCTGCGATGGGAGCCATCATGGAGTTGTCTTCGCCGAGGCGACCACCGAGCGGCTCGGCCAAGTAGTCGAAGGTTCCCAGGTTGTCCCGGGTCCAAGTGGCCCGATCTACCGGATCGATCTGAGCTCGGTCGAGGGTGGGCAGGCCGCTGATCGTCGCTGTCTGCAGGAGCGCCAGGTTCCCGAGCTCCTGATACTCATCGGTCAGCGTAGGGTCGAGCGGCTCGCCGGGGCCCGCGAGGCTCATCGCGATTTCCTCGATGATTTTGCGGTTGACGGGGCCGGGCTGATTAAACAGCTCCATCATTCGTTCAAAGATGCTGTCACTCATACGCCTTCAGGCCTCCGATCGAGTGTGAGCGAAATGGAGATGGGTTGGCCGTCACGGATGAGGTCAACCTCTACCGTCTGGTCGGCCCGGTAGTAACGCAAGAGGGCGGCAAGCTCGGGCATCGTCCGAATCGGATTCCCGTCGAACGCCACAATGATATCGTCAACAAGCGCCCCTGCTTCGCCGAACGCGGAACGCTCTACGAGGTCGGTCTCTCGCTCTCCAAGGATCTCAACGATGCGGGCCCCCGCTGGCTGGACGATATCGCCGGGGAGCGTCTCGGTGTGTGTCGTTCCCAGGATTCCTAGGAATGGATGCTCCACCGTGCCGCCTTCCACCAGTGTTAACGCGATGTTCAATACGAGGTCGACAGGGATAGCGAACCCAAGCCCCTCGGTGTCGCTGCCGGTGGACTTTGCGGTCGTTATGCCAATCAGTTCACCATTGGCGTTGAGCAGCGCCCCTCCGGAACTTCCACCCGAGATCGGTGCATCGGTTTGGATCAGTCCAACGAGCGCCGGCAGGTCCCGGTCTGCAATGGAGAGTTGTCGACCGAACGCCGAAATGATGCCGGTGGTTACCGACGGACCTCCTTGCAGGCCGCGGGGGTTCCCAACGGCTATGGCGGTGTCGCCGATGGCGAGCAGTGTGTTGTTGCCGAGGGGAATGGGCGGGACGAGCCCTGGGGGGATCTTGATTACGGCGACGTCAGTGAGCGGGTCGGTGCCGATCAGCTGTGCTTCGAGCACTCGTCCGTCGAGGAGTTCTACTTCGATTTGTTGCGCGTCGGCGACGACGTGAGCGTTGGTGACGAGGTGCCCTTCGGAGGTGAACCCAACTGCTGAACCGGTTGCAAACGGGACGAGCTCCCCGTCTTCGGAGGGTCCCAGTACGACGACTCGAGCAATGGAGGGTATAGCTTTGGCCGCGAGGGCTGCGAGACCGGTCGAGGGGCCCTCGGCGTTCTCAATAACGGTGAAGGATGGGGTGCTGCTGTTGAGATCGATGGTGTCGGTCGCTACCAAACCTCCGAGGGTTGCTCCACCACCGATGAGCCCTCCAATAACAGCTGCAGCGAGGAACCCTCCTCGACGGGGCTTTTTAGGCTGTGACGCCACCACATTGGATGCGCTGATCGAAGGCTCAACGATCGGCCCAGCAGGCCACCAGGTAACGTCGTTCAAGTCATCGAAAGGTTCCATTCCAGAAAGTCTAAGGGCGAACAGCGAGTAGTGACTGCGCTTCCTTACCCGTTTACTGGGAAGGTGGGCGCCGAAGGCGCTCGGATGGACAACCAGAGTCGGCCACCAGTCTCGAGATGTGAATGGGGTTGGCGGACGCGGACGCCGGTGCTCGTAGTTACTCTTGTGCCATGCCTCACCACGTAACCGTCACCGACCAACCCCTCGATATTGCTGGGCTGTATGACCTTGTGGCGGACCCTCGCGCCGGGGCGATTGTCGTCTTCAGCGGGCATGTCCGGGACCACTCGCCAGGGAAAGAAGGGGTGACCCACCTCGATTACGAAGCCTTTGAAGAACGGGTCGTGAACTCCGTTAGGTCCATTGCCGACGAAGCCGCTGAACAGTGGCCGATCCTTAAGATTGCTGTCCTCCATAGGACGGGCCGGTGCGAGGTTGGCGACCCGACGGTCGCCGTAGCTGCGAGTTCGGCGCATCGAGCCGACGCGTTTGAGGCGGCCCGTTACTTGATAGATGAACTCAAGGGAAGAGCACCAATCTGGAAGAAGGAACACTGGCCTGGTGGAGCGGAGTGGTCGTCGGGTTCCTGAAAGGCATGAAGACTCGAAAAGTTTTCCTCAACGATCGGGCTCCGTCTGGATTTGGGGTATAAGGTGCCTCACACTCACTGGAAAGGGAGTGCAATGGCTACGACTATGGAGCGACCCGCTTTGTCGGCGTCTGATACTGCCTTCCTGACTGTCGCCGCAAGGGTTCGAGACTGGGCAAAGACGAGTTCGGATAACGTAGCTTTCCGGGAGAAGAACTTCGGTTTGTGGGAAGAGACAACCTGGATTCAGTTCTGGGAACTCATTCAGGACGCCGCCGCTGGGTTGCTCTCCTTGGGAGTGGGTATAGGAGACCGTGTTTCCATCCACTCTGAAGATCGTCCGGAGTGGCTCATTCTGGACCTTGCGACCGTGGCCATTCGGGGGGTCACGACAGGCCTGTATCCCACGAATCCTTCAGCGGAGGTGGAGTACCTCCTGGGCGACTCGGGTTCCGTCATTCACTTCGCCGAGGACCAAGAGCAAGTCGATAAGTTCCTAGAGGTATCAGACAGCCTCCCTCGTGTTCGCAAGGTGTTGTTTACCGAGCCTCGGGGAGTCGTGTCGTACGATGACCCCCGGTTGCTGTTTTGGGAGGATTTTCTTGAGCTCGGGCGCGAGTACCGAGCGGCTAACCCAGATGCGGTTGCTGATCTCATGGCTCAGGCCCGAGCCGACGACCTCATGACATTGGTGTACACCTCTGGCACCACCGGCCCGCCCAAAGGAGCGATGCTTAACAACAGCAACGCAGAATTCGCCATTGAGTTGATTGTTGGTTCTTCAGAACGGATGCCGGATGGTGTTACTCCTGGTCCCAACGATGAGATCCTCAGCTTCCTCCCGCTGTGTCACGTCGCCGAACGCATCTTCACTACGTGGACGTTGGTGTCGACTGGGCTGATTTCGAACTTTGCCGAGTCGATCGAGACTGTGCAGGTGAACCTCCGCGAGGTCCAACCTACGATCTTCTTTGCGGTTCCTCGAATATGGGAGAAGCTCCACGCCGGTGTGCTGATCAAGGGTCAGGACGCTACCTGGTTCAAGCGGTTGGTCATGGGTATGGGTATCAAGGCGGCAACGAGCATCGGCGATGTGCTTGTAGCTAACGGTGGGAACCCCACCATGAAGACTCGGATCCTCAATGCGATCTGGCGGCCGCTCGTCTTCAGGCCCCTCCTCGACAGAATCGGCCTGCGCCGCTGTAGGTACGCTGCCACTGGAGCAGCCCCGATTGCTCCCGAAGTCATAACCTTCTTCGTTGGCCTCGGCGTGCCACTAGGTTGTCGTGACAACAAAGACCGGCCTTTTCGGTGGCGACAGCGGTGAGAAGCGCACCGGCAAGCTTGTGGAAGTGGATGATATCCAGCTTTCCTTCGGTGGGGTCAAGGCTGTTCGCGGCGTGTCCTTTCACGTCGACGAGGGCGAATTGTTCTCGATCATCGGACCCAACGGTGCTGGCAAGACTTCTATCTTCAACTGTCTCTCTGGGGTGTATAAGCCCCAAGAAGGCAGCATCACGTGGCGTGGCAAGCCGCTGTTGGGCATGCGGCCTGACCGGATTGCCGAAATGGGCATAGCTCGGACGTTCCAAAACATCGAACTGTTTGAACACATGACGGTGATCCAGAACTTGATGATGGGTCGTCACACCAAGATGAACAACAACTGGTTCGCTAACGGCATCTACTTGGGACCCGCCAAGCGCAAAGAGATGGCAAACCGGGCTGTGGTAGAGGACATCATCGACTTCCTAGAGATCGAACAGTGGCGTTCCTATCCGGTTGCGTTACTGCCCTACGGAATCCAAAAGCGAGTTGAGCTCGGCCGAGCCCTCGCCATGGAACCGGAGCTGCTGCTACTCGATGAGCCCGTGGCCGGCATGAACCTCGAAGAGACCGAGGATATGGCTCGCTTCATCCTTGATATCCGACTCGAACTGGGCGTCGCCATGATCCTTGTGGAGCACGACATGGGCCTGGTCATGGACATCGCTGACCGCATCATGGTCCTCGACTTCGGCCAAGAGATCGCAATAGGGACCCCGGACGAGATCGCCAATAACCCCGATGTCATCAAGGCCTACCTAGGCGAAGAGTTCGACAGCTAAATGGGGAGTCGAGCGACTTCTTCCCCGCTCCGGCAAGAGCGGTCAGCTGAATTCGACCGACCGCTTCGACAGCCCAAACCAGAAACCGTCGACAGCTGTTCGGGCCTGTTCGATAGTGTCCTCGGCTGCACCCATGGTGACGAACAGCGGAGCGAAATGCTCGGTGCGGGGATGAGCGATCGAAGCTGCCGGGGCCTTGTGCTCGAAGTCGAGTAACGAATCGACGTCCCCGTTGGCGAGGCTTTCTTCAAGCCATGAGTCGAACTCGCTCGACCAAGTTGGAGGCGGGGCGTACACGGGGCTCTGAAGGTCGGTTTCTCGGATGTTGTGGGTGCTAAAGCCGCTTCCCAGAATCAGGACTCCCTCATCTCGTAGCGGGGAAAGTTGGCGGCCAAGGTCAAAGAGGGCCGCTGGATCAAGAGTGGGTAGTGAGATTTGTAGCACTGGGACATCCGCATCTGGATACATCTCGACGAGCGGAACGTAAGCGCCGTGGTCGAGGCCGCGGTTGGGGTCTTGGTGGATTGGACGTCCCGGACCCGCGACGATCTTGGCGACCGACTTAGCTAACTCAGGTGCGCCGGGTGCTGCGTATTGGACTTCGTAGTACCTAGGTGCGAACCCATAGAAGTCGTAGTACAGCGGAACGGTTGAAGTGGCAGCGATGGCAAGCGGGGCTGATTCCCAGTGCGCTGAGACCACTAAGACGGCCGAAGGAACGGGAACCTGGTCGCTCCACTCCGCCAACTCCTTCGTCCAGACGGGGTCGTCTGCCAGCATCGGTGCGCCGTGACTAAGGAAGACGGCTGGCATTCTCTTGGTATCGGTGGTGTTCACTTTGAGTCCTCCTAGTAGTCCCACAGTAGATTGCCGGATCGGGTACCTCGGAGAGAAGGGCTCCACAGGTCGAATGTGACGCTCCCAGCCCAGAGTTCGGCCCGACCCGGGGAGGGCTGGCGGGGGGTTTGATGGTTGTTCTATTCTTAGTTCTAATCCCAGTGCCTGCTCCCAACCTAGGGTTCGTATCGCCTTCGCATCAGCCTTTCCATTGGGAAGTTCTGACGCTGCCTTTAGCCTTGGTCGGCCCTCAGCTCTAGTTTATTAGCGACCAACTATAGAATTGGAACGGGCATGGCAGATGACACCGGAGCACCGACACCTGAAGAGCGCGCAAAGGAGTACGCCACCAGTCTCGAGGTGCCAAGGGTTGGTTCCAGCTCTAGCTGGTCCGCAGGCTCGAGCACCCCGATACGCGCGACCGCCCGATAGGCTTCCGGCATGAAATGGATTCCTCGATGGGTATGGCTGACACTCGGCTTTGGGACGGTTGTTCTCGGAGTTGGGGTTACTGCCGCGGCTACAGAGGTGCCCTACTACGCGTTCGAGCCTGGGCCCGTGTACGAAATCGACGAGTTGATAAGCGTCCCGGACGGAGATCCGCTCAACGGAGAGACCTTCATGCTCACCGTGATCCTGCATGAGGTAAACGCGCTCGAGGCTGGCCTCTCGTATCTCCGTGAAGAAGTCGTGCTCGTGAAGAAGGAGCGGGTGCGGCCGACCGGCGTGACTCCTGAGGAGCTATCGCTCAGAGGCATACAGGCCATGGAAGAGTCCAAGAGCCTCGCCGTCTACGTGGCCCTCACCCAGTTAGGCCACGATCTAGAAATAGAGGGTGAAGGCGTATTTGTTGGGGGAGTCCTTGAAGGTACCGGAGCCATGGGTGTGCTTGAAACAGGCGACGTCATCAAGGAGATCAATGGTGTCGAGACCGCCATCAACGCTGATGCTATTGGTGTCATTTCGAGCTACGAAGTTGGCGACGTTCTAGAGATCAAACTTCTGCGAGGAGATTCCGACGAGCTCATAACCGTGCAGGTTGAGTTGGTGCAGCACACAACCTTCGCTGATCGGCCAATGGTTGGTTTCCTCGCGACCACCTACAACTGGAACTTCATTGATCCCATTGGTATTGATATCGACACTTCCAATGTGGGCGGCCCGTCCGCCGGGCTGATGTACACCCTTACTTTGGTGGACCTTCTCAACGAAGATGACATCCTTGGTGGCCGAGCTGTCGCGGGAACGGGCACCATCGATTCAGCCGGCAATGTCGGCCCCATCGGAGGTATCCAGCAGAAGATTTTTGCCGCTGTGGCCGAAGGAGCCGATATCATCTTTGTCCCTGACGGAAATTGGGATGAGGCCGTTGAGGTGGATCCGGGCACCGTGGAGCTAGTGCGGGTGGAGACACTGCAAGACGCCCTTGATTACTTGGCTGGTTCTGGCGCCTAGCCGCCACCGAGATCCGACTACATGGCTGCCAATTCGGTATCGTGCCGCTATGGCCGACACCTCGTCCTCTCCGTTTAGCTCGTCCTTGTTTGGGTACTCCAAGTCTGAGGTCGAAGCGTCGATCGCCAAACTCACCGCAGAGGTTGCTGAACTAGAGGAAAAGCGTGGTCAGATGGCTGCCCAACTGTCGTCGCTTGAAGGGAATCCTCCTGCCTACGAGGAGGTGGGTAAGAGTATTTCCAAGCTGCTGAGCGATGCTGATGCGGCCGCAACCTCCATGCGCGACCGGGCCGCTTCTGAGTCTGCTGCGCTGACCAGGGCGACTGAAGCCGAAACGACTCAGCTAGCCGCCGATGCCAAGACAGCCTCAGAGGCGCTGCGAGCGAGTGCGTGGGAAGAGAGTCAGAAGATTCTGGAGGACGCCGAGAAGGCATCAGAAGGAGCCCTGACAGCGTCCAACGATGCAGTAAGACAGCGTCAGGCCGAAAGTGAACGTGAGGCTCACCGAGTGCTGTCCACCGCGAAGCGTGAGGCAGAAGAAGTCATCGGTAAAGCCAACCTTGAACGGGATCAGACGCTTCAAGCCGCGGGCGTTCGCAAAGGTGAGATGCTTGACATCGCCAAGGCGGCGGAGAGGGCATCCCAGCAACGCGCTCGAGCTTTAGAGGTCAGAAAAGAAGAGCTGCTCGCGGAGTTGGAGTCTGTCAGAGAGACGGTTGGACGCCTCGAGAGCGATATCGAGGAGAAGCAAACGACGCTGCGGAAGATCGAAGAGCCGCTCGCATCGGAAGCTGCTCCCGAACCCGAGTGGGCTGCTGGCATCAGGATTATTCCACCGACTACTGGTGAGGTTGTTGAACCCGTCGACGAGGCGCTTACCGCAGATGACATTGTCGATGATGTGGTGGCGCTCCAGACTGAGGCGGCCCTTGAGGCGAGAGCTGCACGGACCGCTGGCCGGAAGGTTGAAGCGCCCAAAGACGAAGCCCAGCCAGAGTCGGTGTCAGAACCTGAGACCGAGCTAGAGCCTGAGCCCGAACCAGCCGCTGAACCAGCCAAGGACAAGATTGGGGCGTTATTCGCTTCGCTGCGCGGCGGGGGAGCGACTCCCAAGCCTGAGCCCGCACCGGAACCTGAGGCGTCTCAAGATGAAGCCCCCACAGAGAATCTTGCTCCCGTCATCGAGCTTGCGAAGAAGGCCCTGAAGCCAAAGAAGACAGGCCCCAACGCGAAAGAGCTTGTGGATGCCAGAGATAAGTCGGTACTGCCGGTAGTAAACCGAGGCCTCAAGTCACTGAAGCGAGAACTTGCCTCGATTCAGAACCATGCGCTGGAAGCCATCCGTCTGGACGACACATGGCAGCCAGACGTTAAGGAGCTTGCTGCGAACTTAAAGCCAGCACTGGCCTTGATCGCGTCAGAGTCCTTCGGAGCCGGTGTCGACGACAACAACCGGCTGAGCGGGGGAACAGTGGTCGTTAGGGACCCGTCCAGCTTTGAAATCGGCCTGGTAGCAAGGGATCTTCAGGCTTCGCTTGCGCGGGCTCTCGCCAAAGGGACAGACGAGCGAGCTAAAGCGTCAGAAGTATCGAGGGTGTTCCGAGCTTGGCGGTCCGAGGCCAGTGAGCGCCACCTGCTCGGCATCTCAATCCATGCCTACAACCAAGGTACAGCCGCTGCTATCGCCAAGGCTGGTGGCAGGGCTGTCTCGCTTTTGGCAGGCCGAGGGTGTGCTACCTGCAAGGCTGCCGCTGGCAATTCAATGGCCTCAGTGCCGCCGCTTCACGAGGGTTGCGGCTGCGCAGTTGTCCGGGCGGAGTAGGCCCGACTCTCCGCTTAGCTCCGGCATAGAATATGATTAGGTCATGGTGACTCGCATACGACCCTCAAACTCCAGATCTCGCCGCGGCTTGGTGCCCTATATTGCTGGCGCTGTCATCCTCTACTCGATCCTTCGAGCGGCTGCCAGAGCGTGGACCGATTTTCTCTGGTTCGACAGCGTAGGGTTCAGCCAAGTGTGGCGTGTCGAGTTCTTTGCCGCTATCAAGCTAGGCGCCTTCGCAACAGTTGTGGCTGCGATCGTGCTCTACGGAAACCTTCGGATTGCAGGGCGGTTCGGAACTCCGCTGCAAGAAGAAGAGCTGGACGAAAACGGGAACAGCTTCCGATCCAACGCCTGGCTCCGCTCAGGCGTTCGGCGGATTGTGGGCGTGGTTACTTGGGTCTTTGTCGGTTTTAACGCTCTGAGCTCTGTGATCTATCGACAGGACTACCTGTGGTTTACCAACCGGGAAGCCTTCGGAGTCGCCGATGCTCAGTTGGGTGTCGACGTCGGCTTCTACATCTTTACCCTGCCTCTCTTGAGCGGCGCGCTCGCTTGGCTCTTCCAGCTAGTCGTCCTTGCGCTCATCGTGGCTATGGCAGTTCATTACCTAAACGGTGGCATCGAGGTTCTCCCCGGTCGCGCCCCGATCTTGGCCAAGGCGGTGAAGGGCCATCTGTCGGCGCTTCTCGCCGTTCTAGTCCTCTTGCGTGGCCTCCGATACTTGCTTGCCAGATTCCATTTGCTTCTTGACACCGGACCGGGCGAAGCAGTGTTCGGTGCGGGAGCAACCGACGTCAACATTCGCCTGAATGGATTGCTCTTGCTGGCGGGGGTTACCGTTGTGGTGGCAGTCATGTTAATTGTTGGGGCTCGCAGAAATACGTGGCAGCTTGCTGCCATTGGTGGGGGACTCTGGTTGCTTACTGCCCTCATAGTGGGAGGGGCGGTCCCTGCCCTCTACCAACGCTTCAGCGTCATTCCTGATGAGCAGGTGCGAGAAGAGCAGTACATCGCCCGACAGGTCGAGGCGACACGTGAAGCGTACGGACTCGCAGACGTGGAGGTCCTGAGCTTCTCCGGCGAAGGAGCGCTCGACCCAGCTGTGATCGAGGCCAATCAGGCCACCATCGACAATGTTCGCCTCTGGGACCCGGCCGTGCTGCGGGCTAGCTACAGCCAGCTGCAGGCCATTCGCACCTATTACAACTTCAATGACGTTGACGTGGATCGATACGTCATTGATGGAGAACTCCAACAGGTCATGCTGTCAGCGCGTGAGGTCGATTCGGACGAACGAGCCGCGTTCGGTTGGGTTACGGAGCGTCTTGTCTACACGCACGGGTACGGTGCCGTAGTTTCAGCAGCCAATGAAGTAGATCGAGGTAACCCGGGCTACCTGGTGAAGAATGTTCCGCCTATCACCGATCAGGGAGTACTCACACTAGAGGGGACGGGCAATCAGGTTTACTTCGGTGAGAACCACAGTCCTTCTTCGTTCCTCATTGTCAGCACAGACCAACCTGAGGTGGACTTTCCTCTGGGCGGAGACGGCGATTCGTCTTTCCAGGAGAACACATACGCCGGAGCGGGTGGCATCCCAGTCGGTGGGTTCTGGCGGCAGGTCTTGTTCGGCCTCAAGTACGGCGACTACAACATCCTCATCAGCAACCCGGTCGGCGACGACAGCAAGATCCTCGTGGAACGCAATGTGGTTGACCGAGTGGCCGCCGTAGCTCCCTATCTGCGAGTTGACTCTGACCCGTATCTGGTGATCTCTGAGGGGCGACTCATCTGGATGCTGGACCTCTATTCAGTGTCATCTGACTACCCCTACTCAGCGAGAGCGCTCACCGGCCGACTCCCGTTGAACGCTAATCATGCGCTGCCCAATCGGTTCAATTACGTTCGTAACTCGGTAAAAGCGACGGTCGACGCCAAGGACGGCACTATCAACTTGTACGTGGTGGACGATGACGATCCCATCATCAAGGTGCAGCAGAAGATCTTCAATGAGTCCTTCCTGCATCTGTCAGACATGCCCGAATCGTTGCGAGAGCACGTGCGGTATCCAGAAGACCTCTTCAGAGTCCAGTCTGACATGTACACCACCTTCCACGTCACTGACCCACAAGTGTTCTACGTAGGAGAGGACGATTGGGAGATCCCAGCCGACCCATCAGACTTCCCCGCAGGCAACACCCAGTCCGAGATCCGACGTGAGGTCCGGCGCTCGTCAGTCAACAACCTCATGGTGCCGTACTACATGCTTATGGCTCTCCCCGACGAGGACGATCTCTCATACCTACTGCTACAGCCGTTCAACCCAGAGGGTCGACCCAACATGTCGGCGTTCTTAGTTGCTCAGTCTGATCCCGACGAGTACGGCCGCCTCATTGACTACCGCCTCCCACGCAGTTCTGCCGTCTCTGGGCCAAATCAGGTGAAGGCCCGAATCGACGCCGATGCCGAGATTTCGTCCCAGATCACCCTCTGGGGCCAGCAGGGTTCCACAGTGATCAGAGGGAACATGCTGGTGGTCCCCATCGAGGAATCCTTGCTCTACGTGCAGCCGATCTACCTCGAATCTGAGAGCCAACCGATCCCCGAGTTGCGACGTGTCGTCTTGGTGTATGAAGACGAGATCGCCATGGGCATCGACATGCAAGAAGCGATCGGCAAGATCTTCGATGTCGACTTCGACTCCGGGACAGACACCGCCCCCCCTGATCTGGGCGATATCTCCATCCAGGACATCGAATTACTCGGGCTGATTCAAGAGCTCTTCAATGAAGCCCAAGATGCCCTAGACGCAGGCGACCTAGGCCTCTACCAGCAAAAGATAGAAGAAGCAGTCAAGCTCGTAGAAGAAGCCATAGCCTCCCAAGGCTAAGAGGTCTGCGCCATCTGGCGCGAGTTCGGCAAGCTCAGTGGTCTGCCGGGATGAAGCGATAACCATCTCGGGGATGGAATCGGAGCACCGCTGCTGATGTGCTCAGTGACATCGGCAATCAACGGGACGAACCAACCGGCACGATACCGGACGCTGGTGTCGCTAGCCCTAACGACTGACCCCCCAGCTGTGGCCAGCGCTCGCTCCCGGTATGTGTCATAGCCCACCTGTTCAGCACCCTCGTGATAGGCAAGGTGGCTGCGAAGCAGGCGGATGGGGCAACCTGAGTGAACCACCAACCTTGAGTCGGGACCCGCTCGCGAAACATCCCCCTTGTCAGTAATCCGCTGATAGTAGATACTGACTCTGGTTCAGGATCGGGAGTCGAAGGTGAAACGAACAGCGGCAGTGCTGAGTGTGACGATACTCCTCCTCGCTGCCTGCTCAACCCCCGCTCCGGTGGCGACGACAGCACCTTCCCCCCAACCCACTCTGCCCTCTGTAGCGCCTGACACGTCGGCAGCAGTGCCCACAACCGCCCCTGCAACAACCACGGTCCCGCCCCTCACCGTCGAAGGTGTGCCAGCAGAAGCCCTAGCCCTCATCAGTGCCCCGATGCCCGAAGTAGACCTAACGATGGAATCGCCTGAAGACTTCGAACGTTGGTTCCGCGAATACGAGAAGTGGAACGCCTGGCTCGGAGCGAATCCGACTGAGGATTCTGGAATCCTGGAATATGCGCTAGTTCCTGATTCGCTGTATCACGTGGGCACGAGAGAATCCCAAGCGAGAGTGCTTATTGCCGGGATCGTTTTCGTGCCTGAACGTCTGCCTTTCCTTGAGGTCGACAAGGTTGAGGTTGCATCCGATCTATTCGACGAGGGATTCTTGGAGGCTGTGGTCTGGATTCGGAACGATGCCGGATCTTGGTCGATATCAGTGGAAGACGGGATGATTTCTGAGCGGTATGACCCTTCCGAGGAAGGTTCGTTCGTGGCTCGAGTTCTGAAGTTGGAGAAGGGTTCGGATGGGTTTTGGCGCCTTGCAGGTTGGGAAGGGCCATGAGTCGGCTTCTGTCTCTATTCGGCGTTGTTGCTCTCGTTTGGTTGGCGCTCCCGGCAGCGAGCCAGTCTCTCGGAGACTGTGACCTGAATCCGAACCTTGTATTTTGTGATGTGGGTGGCGGAGGCGGCGGTGGGAGTACGACTAGCACCACGATTGCGGAGGCCTACTACTGGTGGGGTTGGGGCTCCGCTGGTGAATGTGACGATGGCGACCCTCGATACATTCGGTACCTGCATTGGGCAGACGGCTCCTACGTGCTCCCAATGGAGCTTACGAACCCTCCGAACGGCTCGATCTTGGGTACTGACCGTATCTATCAGCTCACGTGCGCGTCGATCCCCGCACCGGAGGTATGGAATGTCTTAGAGACAGCTTCTGAAGCTCTGCCTCCTCCTGCTTGGGAGGCCTCACCGCCGGGCCAGGGTGTCACAGGCTTTGAATCGTGGATGTGGTTCTCGGGGCAGACGCAGCTTGGCCCCGTCGTCCTGTCCTGGACCGACCCCGTCACCGGGATCAGCTTCGACCTCCAAGGCAGAGCGTGGGTAGGCGACATCACCTGGACCACAGGCGACGGAGAAGACCCAACTGTCTACGCCCTGTCCTATGTCGCCGGAGCCGACGTTGGCGGTACCAGCGACGATCCGGCTACAACCCACTTCTACGAAGTCACGTCGAGCGACAGTGGATTCGACGCCGGGTATCCAGTACAGATTGAGATCACTTGGGTAGGCGAGTGGCGTTGGAGAGAATCAGGAGGGGCATGGAACCCCTATCAACCGATGCTCAACACAGCAACCTTCACCACCAACGAGACCTACGAAGTGGTTCAGATAGTGAGCGTCCTCCAGCCCTGACCTCTCGCGCGCTTTCTTCTCACGCTTGCGGGGAAGACTGGCTTGCTTGCGAGCCACATGGGGCACGCCTAAACGCTTGGCCTTCCGAGGTGAGAAACCTTGAACCACCCGCGATATTGCTCCAGGCTCAGCCCCGACTTGCCATCCACTCAGAAATAGCCGTCCCGATCTCATCGGGGCTGTCTTCCTGAATGAAGTGACTGCCTGGAACTGTCACCTCTGTCTGGTTGGGCCAAGTGCGGCAGAACTCTCGTTGCTTGCCAGTGAGGATCGCACCGGGTTCGGCGTTGATGAACAGCTTGGGCACATCGGACTCGCTGAGCCACTCCGAGTACGCTCCCACAATCTCCACCACATCGGCCGGCTCCCCGCCAAGAGGGATCTGTTGTGGCCAGGTGAGGGTGGGACGCCGATGCTTGGGCTCCACAAACGGAGCTCGATACACCTCCATCTCCTCGTCAGTGAGCCCTCGAAGGACGGACCCAGGCAGAATCCGCTCCACGAAGATGTTCTTCTCAATGATCATTGCCTCAGCCGCCTCAGATCGGAACCCTTGGAAGATGCCCCGGATGGCTTTAGGCCAGTCTTCCCACTCCATGGGCTGCACGATTGACTCCATGTAGGCGATTGCAGCCACTCGGTCTCGGTGTCGGTTGGCCCAGTCGAACCCAAGCGCCGACCCCCAGTCATGGATGACGAAGCTGATCTTGTCCCCCAGGTCGAGCTGATCGAGGAGTCCGTCTAGATACTCCCGATGGTCCACAAAGCGATACGCGCCCGGTCCTGTGTCGTCCAACTTGTCCGAGTGGCCTTGCCCAATGAGGTCAGGAGCGATGCAGCGGTAGGAGCCAGAGAGATGGGGGATGATGTTTCGCCAGAGGTAGGACGACGTTGGGTTGCCGTGTAGAAAGACCATGGCGTCGCCCGATCCAGACTCGTGGTAGGCCATCTGCTTTCCGTTGACCGTGGCGTATGACTTGCTCAGGGGGTGGGTGTTTAAGGGCATACCCTGACCTTAGATCGAGGGGAAGGGGACTGGTGGGAGAATGTGAGCTTCCCCTTTTCTTTTACGCCGTGTACTATGTCTTTCAACGTGCGGGCCACTAGGGCAGGCCGTAAAAAAGGTAAAGAAAATAATGGCAACAGGTACAGTTAAATTTTTCAACGCAGAAAAGGGCTTCGGCTTCATCTCCCGCGAGGGAGCTGATGACGTTTTCGTTCACTTCTCCAACATCTCAGGTGACGGATACAAGTCCCTAGATGAAGGTCAGTCGGTCGAGTTCGACGTTGCCCCCGGACGTAAGGGCGAAGAAGCCCAGAACGTTCGTCCTATCTGAGCGTTGGCTCAATAATTACGAAAAGCCGCCTGGTTCGCCCGGCGGCTTTTCTGTTTCTGGGGTCTCAAAGGGGGTATGCTCGCTGCATGACTCTGTATAAAGACGGCCCAAACACATCGGTAGGGGTACGCATCAGCTCACCTGTAGACGAGGTGTGGGCGCTCATCTCTGACCCTTCTCTCCCTGAGCGATTTAGTTCGGAGCTGCAGGAAGCGGGTTGGGGCGAGCACCCTTCTGGCGAGCCGGGCATTGGTAGCACTATCCTCGGCCGCAATCACAACGAGTCCCGCGGGAGCTGGACGTCTACATCCTTTGTCACCGAGTGGGCGCCCAATCAAGCGTTCACGTGGGCAGTCAAGAATCTTGAGAACCCAGCTGCTACGTGGGGGTTCCAACTGGAGGAGAGGGGCGATCAGACGCTGCTCCGCCAACGCTACTTCATCGGCCCAGGTCCGTCGGGTGTGTCGGACGTCATCGACGCGGCTCCCGACAGGGAAGAAGCGATTATCGCCAACCGTCTAAAAGCGCAGGCCGCCAACATGTTGAAGACGCTCAACGCGGTGAAAGCCATCCTCGAAGCGACGACGGTTGATCCCGTGACTTGGTACACAACGCTTCCTCAGCGATCGGTGGATCTGCTCATCAACGCGTCTCCTGCTGAGGTGTGGGCGTTAGTGAGCGACCCCACGGTCCCTGGCGATGCCAGCGAAGAACTAGACACCGCAGCGTGGGGCGAGCACCCATCTGGTGAACCCGGTCTGGGTAGCACCATTATCGGCTACAGCTCAAAAGAAGGGTACGGCGACTGGATCACCACATCTTGGGTAACTGAGTGGGACCCGGAGCGTCGCTTTACGTGGGTGGTGCACGATCTTGAGAATCCCATCGCCACCTGGCAGTTTGACATAGATGAAGTAGGCGTTCAGACCCGACTTAGACAGCAAGTGACCCTCGGCCCAGGCGAGTCTGCGATTTCCAGAGCGGTTCGCGATCGTCCGGAGAAAGAGGAAAAGATCGTCGATCGTCGCCTCACCTATCAGGCTGAGGACATGATGCGTAACCTTGAAGCGATCAAGGCCAAGCTAGAGGACTAGATCAGAACCCCTGCCGACGCTCGGGTCGGTTGGACTTAGGGGTACCACTGCTAGGACCGGTATGAGAGGTGTTGTTGCCCCGTCCTTTGTTAGCCCAAGGATTCTTGCTCTTGGTCATTGGCTTCTTCTGAGCCTTTGGCTTCTTCTTGGCTTTTGCCATTCGTCCTCCTAGAGGTGCACCGCCAGAGTATCAGTCTCCCGGGCAAGACGGGTAGAGGTACTCACAACAACGGGGTACAGCTAGACTCGCCGTCATGTCCTCAGACACCCCGTTGGAATCAGCAAACCAAGCGTTAGATGAAATGGACGCAGCGTTGGTCAAACTAGAGAAGACCTGCTGCAGGCCAGAGCGCGGCCCTCGCATGGAAGCCCTTGCCGACTCCTTCTCCGAGATCCGAGCCGGCCTTACCGAGGCAATGTCCGGTGAGGAAGCTTCCGCCAACGCTGTGACAGTTCTCGAAGACGCTGGCGCCCAAGTAGGCCATCTACAAGTGACCTGCTGCGCCCCCAGCCGATCCCGCCACTACGCCACCATCCTCGCAGGCCTGACCGTCACCCAAAGATCCCTAGCCGCCGCCAGAGGCCAAGCCCACTAGAGACGCTCTCTACCCGCGCTTCCTTACCCGTTTACGGTGAAGGTGACCGCAGAGCGGATGGGGCAGCCCGGGCGAGCCAGCGCCCTCAGACAACCGGCCCGTCTGATCCGGCCTCATACTGCAGCGGCGCTTCAGTGCAGTCGAGCACTCCGCCCCAGATACGCCAGGACTCCTTCACCTCGTTTGAGTGGACAAACAAAGTCTGATTCCCCTCGATCACATCGGATAGCAAGGTCTCGTACGCATCATCCAACTCTCCAAACGCATCTTCATACTCAAAATCTAGGATTGTGTGCGCCAACTTCATGCCCTCGCCGGGTCGCTTCACGTCGAGCGAAAGCTGAAACCCCTCGTTCGGCTGAAGGACAATCGAAAGCACGTTTCCATGGAGTCCTCGTCCGCCTTCTTCGTGCTCGAAGAAGGTGACTGGCGGTTTCCGGAAGTACACGTCGATCTTGGTTGACCGCTCAGGCAGGCGCTTCCCGGTCCGCAACACGAAGGGCACGCCTTTCCAACGCCAAGAATCAATCCCAATCACAGCCTGGACGAAAGTCGGAGTGATGGAGTCGTCGGGGATCCCGTCCTCCTCCAAATATCCGGGGACTTCTTCGCCGTCGACTGTGCCCGCTGTGTACTGCCCGTAGACAATCTCGTTAGTCACAACTGCGTCGATGGCCTTGAGCACCTTGACCTTCTCAGCACGGATGTGCTCGGCTTCGAAGGCAACTGGCGGCTCCATAGCGACAAGGCACATGAGCTGAGTGAGATGGTTCTGCACCATGTCCCTCGTGGCCCCAGCTTTCTCGTAGTACTGGGCCCGAGAGCCGACTCCCAAGGACTCGGCAACGGTGATATTTACCCGCCGAATGTGTTCGCGATTCCAAGACGATTCAAACACGGGATTGGCAAATCGGAACGCCAGGAGGTTCTGCACCGTCTCCTTGCCTAGGTAGTGGTCAATCCGATACACCTGTGACTCGTCAAAGAATTCGTGCACAACCTCGTCTAGCACCGCAGCGGTTGCCCCGTCGGTCCCAAACGGCTTCTCCACCACGATCCGAACCCAGCCGTCTGACGTGTTCAGCCCGTACTTGCCAAGC
>Ga0302123_10000747_pt1 | contig 24552 bp, 22 predicted proteins | sample CB21_321_MG_FD_203109 | JGI IMG/M metagenome (GOLD analysis project Ga0302123, IMG submission 203109) | Marine microbial communities from Western Arctic Ocean, Canada - CB21_32.1 | ecosystem: Environmental > Aquatic > Marine > Oceanic | place: Canada: Western Arctic Ocean | collected 2017-09-28 | reverse complement strand
TCCTATTGTATACGAGTCTACCACCAGGGTAGGTCTGGTCGGCCTTGATATCCATAAACTGAGTGGGACCAACTATCTAGCAGTGAAGCTAAGCCAAGGGACGAAGCAATAACGCCCCTGTTCCAGGGAGCATAGATTCTTTAGCTGCCGCGTTGATCATAATGATCATCGAAATTGGCAGGCGAATATGTTGCTACCCTTCAAAGCCCGTCAACACATTCACCACATTGACGCCAATTTCATCAATATCGTATCCCCCCTCCATAACAAACAATGTTGGGATATTCAGACTACCGATCATCTCCCCGGTGGTGAGGAAATCGTCTGTAGTCAATTTGAAAAAACTGATCGGATCATTCTCAAAGGCATCCACCCCAAGAGACACCACCAGAAACTGCGGCGAGAACTTCCCGATGTGTTCCAGGGCATCCGATAATGAATCACGCCACTGCGCGAATTGCGTACCCGGAGCCATGGGATAGTTTCGGTTATAGCCGATACCTGCACCGGATCCCGTCTCATCGGCATAACCGAGAAAATGTGGAAATGCATCTTCGGGATCTCCGTGTAAGGAACAGAAAAGCACATCATCGCGGTCGTAAAATATATCCTGTGTCCCGTTGCCGTGATGAAAATCTATGTCCAGAACGGCCACTCGCCCGGCGCCGTTAGCGCATAAATGCTGCGCTGCAATAGCGGCGTTATTTAAAAAGCAGTAGCCGCCAAACATGTCGCGGGCGGCGTGGTGGCCGGGCGGTCGACACAGAGAAAAGATACCGCTGTCTCCCTTCAACAGGCCCGTTGCTCCGGTTAGTGCAACATCTTTAGCAGCCAGTGCCGCATGCCAGGTGCCCTCGGAGATCGACGTCTCGGCTGCAAGCGCGTAGTACCCCACCTTGCCTTCGATGTCGCGGGGTACCCGACATTGCATACGTCTGGCAGGCCAGACGTTGGCGATCACCTCACCGGCGTAACCTTTTTTCTGCCATTCCTTCCAGACGGTCTCCAGGAATGCCACGAAATCGGCATCGTGCACAGCCAAGACCGGATCCAGGGAAAACATGTCCGGATCGCTAATCTCACCCAGCCCGGACTCAACTAACGCCTTGAGGATGATGTCGGCACGCGATGGTCGCTCAAAGGGTTGGACAAGTTCCCCACCGTAGAGCTCTGTTTTGGCGTCCCGCAACCGGTGCTGTTCGCTGTAGATGGTTTTCATATGGCAATTCCTATACTGATATCACTACGATAGCATCAACCGAAGGCAACAGTGCTGATCAGCGCTCGACCGATCTTCGCGCCCCGTTTCCGTGTCACCCGGTTACAGCCCGGAGCCATCCTCAGAATAGATTACCCAGATCTTGGTATAGCCGTCAGTATCCCAGACGCCGATCCATTCTTTGGGCACCGTTACCCCTTCACCAGCGTTGATAACCTGCACAGAGCCATCCGCTGAAGTCAATGTAACGCCGCCTTCGAGAAAAAACATGAATTCATCAACACCGTATGGCTCCTTGATCTCGAAACGAGTTTTGCCGGAACGATACATGCCAGAGGCAAACTTCTTGTCGCTGCTCAATAATGTCGTGACATCAAGCGTAACGTGACCGTCTTTGTGTTTTGATTCGAGCATATCCGAGCGCTCGAATATCGAGCCTGATATATCTGACTTGCTGAGTTTCGCTGGCAATACGGTGCCTTCACGGTCCGCTGCGATCGCCGCGGTAGTCCCAAGAATGATAATACCAACTGTAACAAGAAACTTTTTCATTGATCTGACCTCGTTTAGAAAATTCACTACCAGTAAGCGAGTACAGCGTAACCCGCCAAAGAAATTAGCGAGTCGGGTCCCCAGCCACTTTTTGCCAATGCAGGCACATAGTGCGATACCGGCCTGGCGAGATCGATGACGCCGTCATCTGCGAGCTTCCCCACAAGCAAACCGGCGACTGATTTGGAAACCGAATTCATCAGGTGTTTGCATTACCTCAAGGGATATGTGGAAATATACAGAACTTCTAACGAAATAAGTGGCAAATATGGATTATCTCGGTGGCTTACTTTTGCGGGTTGAGTAGAGAGCCCACGTGCGTATTCTTTTTGTTCATAATAATTTCCCGGGGCAGTATCGACATATTTTAACCTACCTTGCTGACAATCCAGAACTTGGTGCGGAAGTGTATGCTGCTACTCTGGATTCGAATCAGCAAACCGCTGTCAAAAAAACGATGCGGTTCAAACCACATCGTGAGCCGAGGAAAGATGCGCATCCCTCAATGATTTTTACGGAGCGGGCAGTGATCATGGGACAGGCACTCTATTCAGCGCTACTACCTTCAAAGAAGGCCGGCTTCAAGCCTGACATTATTCTGTCCCATTCAGGGTGGGGTGCTGGTTTGTTCCTGAAGGACCTGTTTCCGGATTCGAAGCTGCTGACCTATTTTGAATGGTATTACCATAGTCTGAACTCAGACGGTTCTTTCCTGCGTGAAGAACCATACGGACCGGAAGATAAGATGCGAATCCGGCTGAAGAATACGCCAATTTTACAGGATCTGGCCGCGATGGATCACGGTCAATGCCCCACTAGCTTTCAGCACAATAATTTCCCCGGGATATTCAAAGACAATATTTCTGTTTTGCATGATGGTGTGGACACAGAATACTTCGCGCCAAGCTCTAATGCCCGTGTCAACGTTGGTAAGCACAGCTTCACTGCTCGGGATGAGGTCATAACTTACGTTGCAAGGGGCATGGAGGAATACCGTGGCTTCCCTCAGTTTATGGACGTCGTATCCAAGCTTCAAACGCGTCGCCCGAACCTGCATGTTGTGATACTGGGTCAAGATCGTGTCGCTTATGGAAGAAAACGCAGTGATGGTCAAACCTATAAAGAAGCCATATTGAAGGAATATGATTTCGACATGGACCGCCTGCATTTCATGGGTTTTCAACCCCTGGAATTCTTCAGAAGGCTGATGCAGATTTCGAGCGCACATGTGTATCTGACCGTTCCTTTCATCTTGTCGTGGTCCATGCTTCAGGCCATGAGTGCGGGGGCCCTGATCGTAGGCTCTGATACCGAACCGGTACGAGAGTTTGTCACTGACGGAGAAAATGGTGTTTTGGTGCCTTTTTTCAATACTGAAGCTATCGCTGACAAACTGTGTCACATTCTTGATAATAGACCAGACTATGAGCCGTTACGCCTAAATGCCAGGCAAATGATAGTCGATCATTATGCAAGTAAAGACTTGCTTCCAAATTATTGGGACCTGATCAAATCTGTTGTCGGCGGGACAGATACTTAAGATAACTGCCGCAGCAATAGCGTGGCCCACATAGCGAGGTTAGCGGTCGAAAAGATTTGTGATACCTGGGTTGCTATCAGGCTCGACGCGAATAGTTATTTTAAACGGGGAATTAACCCGCCTCCTCGTCTGTATCCCGAGAGTATTTGATGATGGATTTGTTCTAGCATTGTTGGCGCTTGAGGTGAGTTATCAATACAGAACCATGCACCGAACCTCGATGCTCCATCTGTCTGGAGCATCTTTAGGCGTTTGTGCATCATAAAATGCACTATGAAAACTGAACGTACAAGGACCGCCAGCCATGTGGTCAGCTTTCGCGCCCCCACTCTGTGCCAGCAATCCCGCAGAATCCCACTGTTTGATCAGCAATACTTCGCTGCGCGTCATGGCCGGGTAGCAATAGAACAAATGCCGCTCATCGTACTTCGCCCAATAGTTCTCACCTACCCGGTCAGGCATGTGAATCTCGAATACAACAAGGTCTTCAGGCTGGACGCTCTGTCCGTCGCACAAAGCTAGTGGATGGGTTGCAACCGGTTCAGATTCAATGTTGCGCCACACATTGATGATTGCGAATCGGCCACTGTCCTTGAGCGCTGGGTGTGCCGCATCTTCGGGAATCAACCCATGGCCCTCTGGCGTGACTTGTCTGAGCGTGTCGTTAACACTAGATGCCTGCGTTAATTGCGTGAGCCGATCCCGCGCGGAACGTAACGTGTAGTCGCCGTGAACAATATGCGCCGGGCCCTGGACGTCTTGCCCGCCTTTGACCTTACGTTTATCAGCCAACCCACCGGCCGAACGGATGTTATGATCGAAAGCCCATACTTTCCCACCTGTTGCCTCCGCGACAATTTCCTCGCAGTCTCGATAGTAACTGGTTATGACTTCTTCATGATCCAAAAAATCGTAGCTTGGCACGGGCTTTTGCAGCAACTCGAAACCATTTCGCGTCAAACTCATAGTATCTTCCGGCGCCAGTTGCCGCGCATCTTTTACCACGATCTCGTGAGGCTCGGTTTCTACGCCTTCGCTATCTACAAAGTTACCTCGATCGTCGCGGGTCATGCGCACACGATCATTTCGGTAGAGAGAAGATTCTGTCTCTGGCGTTAGAAAATGAAATTCACCAGTGAAACTGACATTGGCGTTAGCGATAGTTTTCTCCTAAAAGAGGTTGATCTAGAAAACAGAACAGTCGATCGCCCACGGCTAAGACAATCAAAGGTTAGCACTCGTCCTTATGATATTTCTCGTTCCAGCGACATCGGATCGTTTCCGAACCACTCCTTGCTCATACGCTGGATATAGTCCGACAAGTTGTCGTGTTCTTGCGCCGCATCCTTGAGCCGCGAGGTGTACGGGCCATTCAAGATCTGCCACAAGAAAGCGTATGTCGTGGCATCAACAGAAGTCGGCTGATCTCCAAGAATATATGGGTGCTCGCCCAAAAATATTGAGAGGGCATCCAGGTCCTCCCTACCACGTTTGTCGAGCTCGTCTTCAGTAAAAGACCCTACACCATGCTCAATACATTTGCGCCGACTATCATCCCGTGCTTCTTCATAACTAGCCTGATCGAACTCTTTCAGCATCCCCGGAGTGTCCCAATATGGATTCTCGGGCGCCCACCATCGCTCGCGCGCCATGATCCACCAAATATGCTCCTCGATCATGCGCTTGATTGTGTGGCCCTTAGCTCGCTCACTGCTACTAAGTGCCCCATCCAGAGGATCACCGAAATGTTCTTTTAGGTAATCGACAATGATGCTGGAATCAGCGATCTGAGCGCCGTCGTGCTCTATGTAGGGAAGTTTGCCTTTGGGAGCGGTCTCGGCAAAGCCTATGCCAAGACTCCTGGTTTCAAATTCGATACCCGCCATGCGCAAGTAAGTCTCAATTTTTAGTACAAACTGGCTGATGCACCCAAATTTATCCCAGGCCGGACCAAACCGAAACAATGTAATCACAGTCTCCCTCCGAATGATGTCTTCTGCGAATACTAGTCTAGCTCAATCTGTGACAGTGCGCCGATTCGATTCGGGGTAAACGCGCCAACTTCCCAGTTGGACATTGCCTGGCGGAAAACTGCCTTTTCCCAGGTTCTATTCTAAGCATGCCTGATGAAGACACTTTTGTATTTCTGGAAAAACACGCTTTATAATTCCTATTCTGCTGTGAGCCATTGGATCAAGATAAAGTGGTTTGGGACCGGCGGCGATACATTGAACAGCCGCAGTTATGCGCTGGGGATGGTCCTATCATTGGTTTCCGGGCATTGGTTTCCGGGCATTGGTTTCCGGGATTTTTAAGCGGGGAGTCAGTGGGATAGATACCGTGACTCGGCTTTGAAAAGAAAAATTTAACGCTAGGCTATCCAATATGGAATACGATTACATCATCGTTGGCGGCGGATCAGCTGGCTGCGTGCTAGCTAATCGGTTAAGCAACCTACCAAGCACTCGTGTGTTACTGTTAGAAGCTGGTCGCTCGCATCGTCACCCTTTGATTAGTATTCCTCTGGGCTATGGTAGCACTGCGGCTTCACCGGCATTTTCCTACCAGTTTAAATCAGAACCTGATCCAGGCACTAACTTACGGCAACATCACCTACCTCGAGGTAAATGTCTGGGTGGCAGTTCATCCATTAATGGCATGATCTATATTCCCGGCCAGGCCAAGGACTTTGACCTATGGGCGCAGGCAGGCGCAACTGGATGGGATTGGGAATCAGTTAAACCTTACTTCGTCGACAGTGTCGATCAGTCACGTGGACCGAGCCCATGGCATGGCGGTTAAATCACCATCAGGATAGCGCTAACAAGGAGCTGGGCCCGCTAGGGCTGATTCGTAACGCCATCACTTATGCACTGACTCGATCCGGAGTGCTGAGCATGCCCGCTGCGGCGGTGGGAATATTCGCCCGCAGCAATGAACATATTCGCCGCCCTGACTTGCAGTTTCACTGCCTGCCGGTGAGTGGCAGAGATTCAGATGACCCCGCTCAGCAGCAGGTAGACGCCTTTCCTGGTTTTACCATCATGCCTTATCTCATGCATCCAAGGTCGAGGGGAAAGGTCTATGCAAAATCGCCGGACGCACGCTTAGATCCGAGTATTGAAGTCAATTACTTTGCCGACGAACAGGACCTGGAAGCGGTGGTCAGTGGTATGCGCCTTGCCCAACGCATAGTTGAAACAGAACCTTTTGCCGCAGCAGTAAGCGAACGTATAAGGCCTCTTGCTGATGTTACTACGGATTCGGGCTATGCTGCCTATGCTAGGGACCACGCGCATACCGGCTATCATCCCGTAGGAACCTGTCGAATGGGGAGCGATCCCGAGGCCGTGGTCGACCCGCAATGCAGAGTCTATGGTACACGCAATCTTCGGGTGGTTGATGCATCGGTCATGCCAAGCCTGGTATCCGGGAATACCCATGCCGCCACTGTCATGATTGCGGAAAAAATTGCCTCAGGGTTGACCCAACAATAATGGGACGCCTGCACTACTTGGGTATTACTGATCTGGACGAGTGATTTGGGTGATGACCATTTGTTCCTGCCATCCAGTGCTAGTAGCATTGCTCAAACGCTTGGGGATAATCTAATGAAAATATTTTTTGCGGCGGTCCTAATCTCTGCAGTGCTGATACCCGCCACCAAAATTTACGCGGAAGAGTCTGGGTTAAATCAGTCTGACGCAGCGGAATCAGTCGCCGAGATTATCGATATATCCATGATGCCCGCCAAACTGAGGAACGACGAATATTCACTCGCAAATGCGATCGAGTTTCCGAGATCAAGTAAAGGCGACGTTAGTTTATCAATAGCTTGCAACGCACCGGTTACCCGACAGGGCGCCCTCTGGCAGCACGGCGAATTATGGGTTTCGCCTTCACCTGAGCACAATAGTTATTGCATCAGCGGCAGTGACGAATCATGGCCTTACGAAAAGAAAGTCATTGAAGCGCTACGACGCGCCAAGATGGTTCCAGCGCAGGCATACGGTAAGAAAGTTGCCGTGAGTATAAAGTTCACTGTCATCTTCAAACGTACCGATGACCGAGAAGAAATCTATGTCGTTCCAAACTGGTATTTGAATAACAGCGAGTTCGGTCTGAACTACTACGCACCTCAGGTGGTGCAACACTCGATATTGAAAAACAGTTCACCCCGTTGTTTAGGCGGGGATTTACTGCTTCGCACAGTGGTGGATGACAAGGGGCTAATTACCAGTATTGCGCATCACCGGGGAAAGGTCTCTAAGAAGTGCCTAGGTCGAGCCTTTCACTGGGTAGAATCCTGGGAGTTCATCCCAGGGAAGGTCAACGGTGTTTCCACCCAGATGCCGTTTCTTATTACAGTCAGTCGAAGAGCAGACTTCGGTGTTTGAGGTCTAGTACGACTTCTTCTTCGCTGTATAACCTTCACAGTCTTTTCGGAAGGGTGGCCGTATACCAAAGACGAAATTGTAAATTTTACTCCGACCCCAATTATTTTGAGCGTTGAACTGATAACCCGATAGCAGGGTGATGTCCGTTGCTAAAGCGGGCGCAGTGTAAAAGAAGATCAGCAAACAGCAGGTAAGCCGGTTCAAATTAAGATTTCCTGAGTCGGGCCGCTAATTGACAACAATCCAGCGAGTTTGGCGGTTTCATAATATGAATCTTTGGACCCGCATCTGATTTATCAACCACCGCTCGCTCTAAGTGCTGCCACTTCAGCGCGTCTATCATCCCTTCGATCAATCGCGGCCCGGATGCGTCTTTGTCTTTCCCGTGAAAGCGGGTAGTTCCAGACGATCACTCCAGCTGTGATAAACATGATAGCTGGCAAAATGGCATAGCTGTATTTCAGTCCCATGAGGGCCTCCTCTGAATTCACAGCACCAGCTGCGGCGTCATAGCCGATCATACTCAGCGCAAAAAGACCGAGTGAGGCGCCGATACTCCCCGCTGCTTTGGTTGCAAGAGACCATGCCGAAAAGAACATCGCTGCACGGTTTTCGCCCGTCTTTGCGGTGTCAATATCGATGACATCTGCTTTCATGCTATTCGGGAGCGTCTGGAATGCACCGGTACCTATGGCGCTGATCATCGCGAAGGGGACCATGAACATGAACTGACCGGGGCCAAGAAACAGATAAGTTGGACTCACAACCAGCACCGTTAGCAAACCTGCTGCCCAGGCGCGATGCTTGCCAATTCTGTCAGAGACTTTCACCCACAGTGGAATCGCGAAGGTGCCAATAATCGCAGTGAAAAACATGAGAATAGGTATGTAAGTTTCCGGAGCTTCAAGCACAGAAACAACATAGAAGGCATTCAATGGCATGAGTATCGAGAGGCCCATTGTAGACAACGTGAATGCCAGAACCAGCCGACGAAACAATCCGTTTTTCATCATAATTTTCAGGCCATCGAACGCCTGAATTGAAGGCACAGTTTTTTGCTGGCGCTCTTCCACCATGAACAACGTTAGTCCGATAGCAATGGGTATAAGAATCAACACAGCGATACCGGTGATCTTCATGATCCCGGCGATACCTTCCAGATTGAAAAAGAGCACCGCAACGAGCGGGATCACAATAGACAGCACCATACCGATACTGCCCATTGCCGCTCGCCATCCTGTCACCCGTGTACGCTCATCATAGTCTGTAGACAGCTCTGCACCCCAGGCATAGTAGGGAATCATGAGCATTGTCCAGCCCAGCCACATGACCAGTAGCCAACCTGCGACATACCAGATATCAACGCCGGGGTCAGGGAGGAAAATTTTGTAGATGCCAATCATCAGTAAGGGTATCGATGCAAATATCCAGGGTTTTCTTCTGCCCCAGCGCGTCTTGGTATGATCACTGAAATATCCCACCAATGGATCTGTAATCAGGTCAAATACCCGAGCAAGCAAAAGAATGCTCGCCAGGGCAGCAAGATCGATGCCCATGTCAGTTGCATAGAACTTGTTCATGTAAAGCATCATGGGAAAAGATGCCAGCATTACGGGTGCGTCGGATAAGCCATAAAAGAACAGTGTTCTCTTTTCCAACGGTTTCTTGCTCATAAGTTCTTCCTCGAATAGAAGTTACATCAAATGATGCTCCGTAAATCAGTAGCATGCACAACCTCTGTTCTATCCGGCGAATCTTGGTTTGTCTAGCGGTTCATTGGATGGAGAATGAAAATGGCCTTCCCAGTCTGACTTGGTAGAGCTAGGTTGACGGTAGATAGGCCCTGGATGTCAAATCTAAACTGCGGCTTCCAGTGCAAGTATTTACGCACCTAATCGCTATCAGCCCCAGACATCTGTGCCATTTTTTTCCACTTCGAGCAGCTTATTAAGGTCGTGACTAAGCACCTTCTCCACATGTAGTTGCATCATATGCCTGTCAGGCGCATTAAACTTTTCAATTTCGGCCGCAAGACGTTCAGCCGAGGGTGGAGTGCCACGCCCGAACCTTGTTAAGAAACCTTCGGTAAATCGATGCAATAGTTCGGCATCCTGCTTTATCTCGATTTGACCTCGCAGTGTTACCTGACGACCAATATTTTGCGGATCCCATATGCAGAAGGACGCTGCCGGGTTTCGTCGCCAGGCATGGTATTTGGCGTGATTCCTAGTCGATGTAACTGTAATAACGTTATCAACTAGCACATAGAGCATGACAGCTGACACTGGTTGGTTATCCTTAGTTACCCAGGAGACTACTGAATGGCTAGCTTTTCCTATAAGTTCAATAACAGCTGAGTCATCAAGAACAAACGGACTGATATTACGCCTTGCGAACCAGGCTGGTCTATTAGGTTTATCTTTCATAGTCCCTTGTTCCAAATAAGACAAGAAGAGTAAGCGACAGCTTTCCCAACCTATCCATTATTCAGTCTTTTTACCAGATATACCGGGAAATGCCTTGGAAAGGCATATCTTGACAAGATGGTGCAAACTACTCAGCAATCACCATGCACGACCCTTGTTCGGAAAATGTTGTTTATGCTTCCTATCTTCAGGCACTTCTTTTCACAGAAAAACCAATCAGGATACTTTTGAAATCTCGGAAAACACTATTTAAAATAACTATTCACATAGTTCAGTATGAGAGGAGGACATTCATGAACGTAAAAAAAACCGCATCGCTTATTGGAGTGTTGGGGATTTTGATCGCGTCCTGCACGTTTGGTGAGAGCGGAGGGGATCAGCACGGTGCCGATCTGATTCTAAGCGGTGCAAAAATATTTACGTCAAATACGCAACAGCCCGGGGCGGAAGCTGTCGCTGTTAAGGATGGTCGATTCACCTACGTTGGTGATTCTGCAGGAGTCCTCGCGTATCAATCGGAACGTACTCGTTCCATCAATCTTGAAGGGCGATTTGTGATTCCGGGCCTGGTCGATTCCCATGCCCATCCAGGCTACATAGACGTTGAGCAGTACGGCGAAATTTCAGGGACGAACGAAGAAGATTTGTTAGCCGCTGTCAGGAAGTATGCCGACGAACACCCCGATGACGAATGGTTGCGACTCTGCTGCTGGCCGGTTGGCCTGTATGTAATGGGCAACCAGGGACCTAAGAAGGAGACACTGGATGCCGTTGTTCCTGATCGTCCGGTGTGGTTTGTCAGTGAGTGGTGGCACAGTGGCTGGTTGAACTCAAAAGCACTCGAGACTCTTGGCCTGGATGAAAATGGAGCAGCGACTGGCTGGGTGAAAGAAGGCACCGCCTGGCAGCATTTTGTGGAGCATTTTCCGATCAGTGACGGCGATCATAAAAAGTCACATGAGGAAAACATGGTCACGGGGTTACGACTGCTCAGCGAATCTGGCGTAACTACGCTCTATGACGCAGGCAACTTTGGTTATGAGGACGTGGTTTACGGTTTTATGGCCAAGCTGGAGGAAGAAGGCAATTTGCCCGTTCGCTACGAAGGCACATATCAAATATTTACGGCCGAAAGATTGCATTCGGCCGTTCCTGAAATGAAACGCTATAGAAAAGAGTACGGCGGCGACCGCCTGCAATTCAACACGATCAAACTGTTCATGGATGGTATCAACCAAAACCGTTCAAGCGCATTGCTGGATCCCCACACAGATGATCCCGGTTATATCGGCGATACAACACTATCGGTTGATGAACTTCGCAAATTTCTGCTGGAACTCAGCACAGAAAAATTCGATATACATATCCACACGATGGGCGATCTGGCGGTGAGAAGAGTGCTGGATGCGCTTGAACAAGCAAAACACGTTGCCAAAAATAATTTTTATCCCAGAGTCACTATTGCTCATCTGGGTCTCATCGACTCGGCGGACTTGCCGCGGATCAAAGAACTGGGCGTCATCGCAAATTACACGCCGTGGTGGTTTACGGCAGACCAGGATGATCCTCTGAAAACCTGGCTTGGAGATGAGCGTTACGCAAACATGTACAGTCCGAAAGTGCTTTTTGATTTAGGGATTAACGTTACTTTCTCAAGCGACGAATGGTGGGGCGGTGATCGGCTTCCGACTTATCTTAATCCCTATTTCGGAATGCAAGTTGGGCATACTCGACAAGCCCCAACAGAGTGGCGGGAAGAAGATGACAATGCGGTCAGGGCGCCCGCGGACGCAGCTTTAAGTATCGAACAGTTGATCGCCGGGTATACGCAAAACGGCGCTTACCAATTACGCATGGAAGACCAGATCGGTTCAATCGAAACAGGAAAACTTGCGGACCTGATCATACTCAACGACAACCTGTTTGATATGGATAGCGATGAGATCTGGAAGGTCAAACCTGCAGCGGTACTGATGGAGGGTGAAGTAATTCAGGGCAGATTACCGTGACAAACCTCGGTGGCAACTCTCGCTCAGATTGGTGAGCCATCGGGCATAACGGCGGGCGGGCTTAATTCGGTCCCGGCCGGGTTCTCCAGGAACCGTGCGGGCCTGTGGTGCGGCTTCATTGTTGGCCGCGAGGCTCATCAGGTGATAAAGAAGTGCCTGGTAGGCTGCGCGCCCAATTTCGGGACGGTATCCGTTCTCTTGTGAGTCTTTCCAGGTGGTTTAAACTTCCTATGCTCAAAGCCCTGTTATAATTCCTATCCTCGGCAATGGTGTAAGATTGACTGAAGATCAAGAGCGCCTGATGCGAATTAACGTTACTCGATCATATAAGGATACCGGACGTATCGGAGAGTCAACGCATTCGTCCTAGAGAGTTGTATTATGGGTAAGCTGAGTGCAATCGGCGTGCTGGTGCTTGTCCTGACCTTCGCCGTTGCCATTGATATTGCGATACGTCTAGATTTTTTTGAATCAGCCTCAGACAGCGTTGTTGATGGTGCGCATATTAGCTCCACGGAGCCTAGTGATAGTGTTGACCTAGAGTTGAGAACGCTAGATTCCCCTCGCCTTGATGAGCGTTCTATTGAAAGTGGTAGGGTCAGGTTCAATCACATTGGTATCATCGTGACAGACCTCGATCGTTCTATTTTATTTTATAAAAACCAATTTGGATTCGATCTGCTCAGCAGGCAGCGCTCGGAAGGTAGCTCATGGGAGCTCGCATTTCTCGCCGCAGGAGGTGGCGAGCCAGTTCTTGAGTTGCAACAGTACATAAACCGGGATGATGCGAAAGCACCGACTGGATTCTCGCATCTGGGTGTCTTTGTCTGTGATGTGAATTCATTCTATGACACCTCACCGGTCCCTGGGGGTGCCTGGCAAGGAGATGTTTTTGATACAAAGATCGCTCAGATGCGATTTATGACCGATCCGGATGGATACCGGGTGGAAGTAATGGGATATCTGAAAGGCAAAGGGACCGATCTTGAGTTAGCGGTAGATTCGGCTGAGCATTGTGGGGAGCGTTTGTTCTTTCACAAAGTTGATGACTAACTTTGTATATAGCTTATATTTTCTCTTTCGCCATAGTCAGTGCTAGATCTTCAATCATGTCTTCCTGGCCCCCAATCGTGCTGCGATTACCTGGCTCAACAAAAATATCTCTTGCAGGGACGCCATAGGCTTTTCCCGCCCGTTGGGTGAAAAGCAGAAATGAACAATAGACACTCGCGTCCCCCAGGGTTAAGGCATCGCGATCAAGAACCGCTACGAGCTCCTCAAGCGGCGTATTACCTGCACCAGCACCCACGCCGGCTACGGAGCCATCGATTCGGTTAGCCCCAGCATCCAATGCTGCCAGTGAATTTGCGATACCCACTGCCTAGATTATGGTGTCCCTGAAAGCCAACCTCGGTGGAGGGGTTCAGCCCTTCTCGCAGCAAGCTGTTTTTCGGTGCCAATATTCCCGGGACCAATAATCGCTGCTCATTATTGGCTTCTTTTCTCAAAGGGTACGAACTGGGTGCCGCCATAGGTTTGTTCAGTAGGTAGAATCTCCATCTGACTAACATTGACCCGCCAGGGTGCGCCCACGCAGTACACAATTGCATCAGCAATATCGTCGGCGATCAGGTCTTCGCAATTGGTTTCTACAGTTTGTCTTAGTTTCTCATCATCATCGATTGCAACATTATAGAACTCGGAAATTACTCGACCGGGATTAATCTCTGTCACTCGCACACCGGTGCCTTGTAGTTCCATTCGCAGATCACGACTTAGCTTGTGAATTGCACCTTTAGTTGCGCCATAGAGCGCTGCTGCAAGGGGATATAGGGCGACGACAGAACTCATATTCACTATATGCCCGCGCCCTCGTTCTATCATGCCCGGGAGTACAGACTTTATTATCACAATGGCCGATGTAACGTTGGTATCGACCGTCATCTCAATGTCTTCGATTTCGGCCTCCCACATAGAGCCTAAAGCTCGCCCTAGTCCTGCGTTGTTGATAAGGATATCAATTGCATACGATTCCCCGAACTTAACTACTCCATGTCTATCGCGAACGTCCAGCTGAATCGGGATACATCCAGTTTCATCAGCCAATTTTTCCAGTCGATCTATGCGTCGTGCAGCGGCGAAGACTTTAATGCCTTGCGCACGAAGTGCACGGGCAGTGGCTTCGCCAATCCCACTGGAAGCGCCAGTCACGAGTGCCGTTGTACCCTCTTCAAATGTCATAGTGTCTCTCTCGCCCCAAAATCCATTAAGCGGCCTTGTAGTTCTTAAGTTTAGACATCTTTCCCACACCTGAATTGAAGCTATTGGTGGGATCGAGCGATTGATAAAAGTTAGCTAGGTCTGGTTCAGCTTCATATAAGTGGCCAACGTTGTGTTCGGCTGGATATTTAGCACCGCGTTCATCGAGGATCGCTAGGATGCGTGCTTTTAACGGCTCTATTTCAACGCCTTCTTTCACTACGAAATCCCAGTGTATGACTTGGCAAAAAAAGTGGCCCAAAGAATATGGCGCGGCTAATTGATCCAATACGTCCGGCGGCAATAAGCAGTGCCAGTCATCGCAATTACGCGGTAACGCGATGTCGAAGGGCATCAATCCGCCACATTCTTCATCGTGCACAATTGCATAGCGCCCAGAGGCACCACCTGCAACGAAGCGATGTATTTGGGCTGCCAAACCTTCAGAGTCTGTACATTCAAAGTAGTCACCTTTGTCTTTTTTACCACTCTCTGATGTCCCGTCAGCACCGAGCTCTTCAGACAGTAGTGCTCGTGTACTTTCGATAACTTCGTCATTTGCTACGATCATTAAGTGATGTTCATAGCGATTACGATATTCTCGCATTCGTTTTGGTAGATGGTCTGGCCATATTCTGGCAAGCCTCTGGAGTGTGCGATCAGAGAAACTCTTGGGTATAAATGACAATTTGTTCATTGTGCCATCCACCCAGGACTTGATCGCGAACAATTTAGGCAAAAATGCGCTCCCTAAGTACTTAATAAAGAGAAAAGAGTCCTTACAGTATTTGTCTGCACCGTCGAAGTAGCTTCGATGCATGTATTCACCCATTTCTGGTAACTCATCAAATTCCGTGAGGATTCGCTTTCGCAGGTGTGAAAGTTGTGAGGGCTTATTCGTGCCAATGTAAAAGACTTTCTCAGTCGTCGGCTTGTTAAACGTGTCTACAATAACGGCAAACACGGCGAGCTTACCCGCGCAACCACTCGACTCATGTAAGCGTCTTTTGTCAGCGTTAAACCGCGCAGGAGTAGACTTATCGATTTCTCTCACTCTACGCTGATACTCATTGTCTGATGCTACACCCGGTGAAGGATCAGTCTGGTTGGCTTCAAAATTCCCATCTTGGAGATTAGTCAAAATATCTTCCGGAGAGTCACCGAGATTAATATTCAGGTGATTAACCAAGCTCAGTTCACCCTCAGAATCTAATTGAGCGAACAGCGACAGTTCAGTGTAAGCCGGACCTCGGTTTACAAGATTGCCTCCGGAGTTATTACAGATGCCACCAACCACCGAAGCACCAATACAAGAAGACCCAATGACTGAATGGGGGCCTCTACCAATCGGCCGTAAGATGTCTTCCAGTCTGTAAAGACTGGAACCTGCCCAAGCCAGGACCTGTGCGCCCCCGTTAAGCAATGTTAGCTTGTCTAACTTAATATTACTGATAATGACGACGTCACGATCATATTCGTTTCCATCCGGAGTTGACCCGCCGGTCAATCCTGTATTCGCTGCCTGGCAAATGACAATTTTGTTAAATTCAGTGCAGACCTTTAGTGACTGCCAGAACTCCAATAGGCTCGCTGGCTGTACTACTGCACAAGCATCACCCCCGCCAACTTTGATTCCAGAGCGGTACCTGAGCGTGGCTTGTGGACTAGTTAGTACCCGTCCCCGTGGCGTAGCTGAACGAAGTGCTTCAATAAAAAGTTGAGATGAATTGGTCATGGCAAGTATGCGGTATCCCTAGGCTGCTATTCTTCGACAAGTCGATTCTTGTGCGGGACCTTCATTGTCCTCATTATACTTTGGTTAATGTGCCTGATGCGATGTTTATCGGCGGGAACAGGAAGAATTAGTTATGGCCGGATCGGTGGTTATCTTCCAAATTTGAAAACTCGGCTGGGCCCAGTTCAAGCGAAACTTGGTTTGAGTAGTTAAGTAGACTTTTATCAGTCCCTTTCCCTAACGAGTACTGTGTTGTGGGCTTAGAACCACATGGAAGGTCCCGTCATCATAGGGGTCTTAAGGGCGACAATCACGTTTCCATTGCTAGCCAGCGACAACCGTTGCTCAGCGACTTCCAGCCTTATTATATATCGACAAAGACGCTCGAGCTTCTTCGCTGGTTGGATTTACACGCCACTACCCCATGAAGATAGGAAGTATAAACCACACCGTTCCGAAGAACGGTCATGTATGGTGATTGCTGATGTACTAGCCTACAGATGGTAGGGTTGATCAGCCGCCCTAGGGCTACCTAGTTGACGCTCTCTGGACACTTTCTCAATGACAGTGGATTGGGCTAGGGTTTCCCTGCAGATTGCCCACCTAGCAGGGAATTCAAAGAGACAGGTTTGCCTAAGACTGCAACCACCGCCAGATAATTTGTTCCTTTTTCAATCTGTCATCGGTCGGCGTTACAATACCGACTAAACACGAAAAGGTTGTAACAAATGCTGGAAAATATTTTCCTGATTGCTACCGCAATCATATTTCTTCCCTACGGCGTCATGTGTTTTCTAAAGCCGAACATGTTGTCTGAAGCTGCAGGCGTTAGTGCGGTATCAGCGACGGGGACCACTGAGCTACGTGCCATGTACGGGGGATTGCAAGGCGCTATCGGCGTACTCGCGATCACTGCCTTCTTCAGCCCAACACTGGTTAACCCTTTTCTCGTGGCTCTTATCACCATTTCTGCCGGGCTGCTGCTTGGCAGAATTGCTGGACTGATCATGGATGGTGGATATACAGGGTACACCGGAATGGCACTTGGATTCGAAATCGTACTTCTGATCGGTGCACTCTACCTATATCTCATCTATTGATATATTCGGGTCGTTGTAAAGTTCCAGGGTAAACCTTCACCCTAAGTGTGGATGATATCCTTCCCGCATCTGATCTTGATCCCGGAGGTAAACCAAAAAGTACCCACGATACCGAACACTGCAGGCGTTCCGATCGAGAAGTGAGTACATATTACTGATCCAGACCTAATTCAGAAAATTCTAGATCATATTGCAGCACAACCACCACCCATTAAACGTGCAACAGCTAGCCAACCCTAAAACATTCGCGGAAAAACAAAACCTAGGAGTTTACGTGCTCCCTGGGGTCTTCCTGTTGGGTTTCCTCATTGATTGAGGGTTATATAGCGAAGCAGAGGGTAACTTTACGAGTCTCGCCACCGCGTCTCGTTAACACATCGTTAAAAATATCAGGTTTTCAGCCTGGCCAATCTGTGTCTAAATGTGCTCTCAGGAAGAAAAATGAACAAGCATAGACAAGCATAACCAAGGAATACCATGCCTACTGAGCCAACAGCCACCTTTGCCAAAATCCTCGCAAGACGAGAAGTCCTCACCTTGTCGTTCGGTGCCATGATTGGCTGGAGCTGGGTGCTGCTGACTGGCGAATGGTTAATGCGCGCTGGCTCACTCGGCACTACAATCGCCTTCGTGATTGGCGGTATCGCCGTCATTCTCATTAGTCTCACCTACGCAGAACTTGCGGCAGCCATGCCTAAAGCGGGTGGCGAACACGTCTACACCCACCGAGCTCTGGGCTACGGAGCAAGCTTTGTTGCTAGCTGGGCAATTGTCATGGCCTACATCAATGTTTGCGTATTTGAGTCGGCGGCATTGCCGACCGCTTTGGCTTACGTATTCCCAGACCTCGCTCAAGGGTACCTGTGGACCATCGCCGGTGCTGATGTCCACATCACGATGATCGCGGTTGGCGTTATCGCCGCCATCATTATGACCGGTATCAACTTTGTTGGGATTCGCTTCGCGGCGTTTGTGCAAACCCTCATGACCTTTTTAATCATGCTAGTGGGATTGAGTTTTATTTCAGGTGCAGCGTTGTTTGAATTTTCGGGTACCAGTGCACCGCTATTTACAAAAGGGGCTGTTGGTATCCTCGGGGTGTTAGTGATGGTCCCAGCGCTCATGGTTGGGTTTGATGTTATCCCCCAAAGCGCGGAGGAAATCGACTTACCACCAGCGCTGATTGGCAAACTTTTGGTCTTTTCGGTTAGTCTAGCTGCCGCCTGGTATATCGCCATTTCTTTGGCTGTAGGCAGCTCGCTTAACACGGATGAAATTGCAAACAGTGGCGCCGCTACCGCCGATGCCATGGCAAATGTTTGGGATAGTCAAATGATGGGTAACCTGATGATTCTAGCCGGGGTTGGCGGCATCCTCACCAGTTGGAATGCTTTTATCATCGGCGGTAGCCGCGTACTATATGCGTTGGCAGAAACCGGCATGATTCCTAAAGTCTTCGCTCGTGTACACCCTAAGTACAAAACGCCTTATGTAGCGATTCTATTTATTGGCTTGCTCAGTTGTATCTCGCCTTTCTTTGGCCGCACCATACTCGTTTGGTTAGTGGACGCTGGTAGTTTCATGGTGGTCATTGCTTACGGCATGGTTGCCTTTGCATTTTTAAAACTGCGCTATTCCGAACCGGAAATGCCAAGACCTTTCCGAGTTGCACAGGGCAAGTTCGTGGGGGTGTTAGCGCTAATCTTATCCGTAGGACTTGGCTGCCTATATTTGCCCGGCAGCCCCGCGGCGCTAATTTGGCCCTACGAGTGGTTAATGGTGCTAGGAGGTGCCGTGTTGGGCGCTGCCTTCTATTTCAACAGCCTAAGACGAGGCTCAACACCCTAGCCCTTATGCAGACAGTGCTAGCAAAGCCCTGCATACCAGTTCGCGATACCTGCACCAATTTCATCCGCGCTACCTTCCTGAATAAAGTGGGTTCCAGCGACTGTAATATCGGTGGTGTTAGGCCACTAAACCTCGTTTCGGCGGGGTTGATCACTGAAAAGATTTTTTGTTCCTCCACTCTTTCATAAAACAAGCAGGCAACCGATCTGATTCGATACTCAGACTTTCGATCGAAAAGCCCTGTTATAATTCCTATCCTCCGATCTGGGTGTGTGGTCGCGCTGTCAACGTTTTGTTTATAGCGCAAACCACTTTGCCCAGACTGAAAATCATTTACAAGGTGTTCCGACCTAACTCAAAGGAAAACGAATCATGAACTTCTTCAGAACCCTGACCACCATCGTCATACTTACACTGGCTTCACCGCTTGTTGTAGCGGATGAGCACCAGACCAGACCCTCTATGTCAGCCAACAGGACGGTAACTTTCTCTGCAGAAGTCGTCGCCATCGACCACGAGACCAGGGAAGTCACCCTGGCGGGTGATGACGGCCAGACAGTATCGTTCACTGCAAGAGATGAAGTTCGAAATCTAGCTCAGGTTGGAGCCGGTGACCGCGTATTAGCAGAAATGTATGAAGAAGTCTCAATCAGTGTTCACGCCAACCCAAACAACTTGCAGCCGGTAACGGCAGAAATTGCGGCGGCTGAGCGCGCTAAAGCAAATGAAATGCCCGGGGCTGCCGTTATGGACACAGTGGTTATCAGCGCCGTGGTTGAAGACATCAATATCGAAAATAATACCTTCAAACTGAAAATGTCTGACGGTATGGTCACTGAATTTGTCGCGCAAGATCCCGAGAACCTGAAGCGAACTAAAGTTGGCGACCTTGTGATTATCGGCGTATCGCAGGCATTCGGCATCGTTGTAGAGCGCCCATAACTGGGGTCGGGATTATTGGGGGCGGGGTAAAGTGCCAGGGTAAAGTGCCGGGGTAAACGAGATCGGGCCAGCTTGTCCCATTTTACTTTTCGCAAAAAAACCAATCAAGATACTTTTGAAATGCGGGATAAATGCGGTTTACGGTTCCTATCTTCTTCTCACTTAAGAAAAGATGTCAGGATGTAAAGGTTACCACGGTGTTTCTTCAACGAGTGCAACCGCCTGGCTTCAAGGTATTTGGTTTGACGGAAAAGCAAGATGCAAGGCGTGGCGATGATTTTGACGCGATGGAACGCAGGTTGATGAAGCGCTGCCAGGTGTTGAGCCGCCCATAAACGCGTACTGGATTAGTCCAAGTGCGCCCTGAGGGCAGCCAAAACAACTTCCGGCCCTTGCCGTCGTTGGTAGTTTTCAGCAACATCCATCCAAAGAACCGTGCCGTTCTTATCAAGCAACAATGTTGCTGGAACGGGCAGTGCCTCGGCTGCATCCTCACCAATAGGTCCGGAGTGTATAGCCTGGTTACGCAAGCCAAAGGCATCGGTCACGGCCAAATCTCGGTCTGACAGCATGGTGGCCTTAAGGCGATGAACACCGCGTTTGGCGCGAATCACCTCGGGGTGGTCCGTGCTAACAGTCAATACCTGTATGCCGCGTTTCTCAAATTCGTCTTCTATTTCAGTCCATCGCCGTAACTCGGCGACACAATAAGGTCACCAGTGTGCCCTGAAAAACTTGATGACAGTGGGTGTACCGTAAAGCATGTCGGATACGAACTGATCGCCCTGATCATCCACTGCGGTGAAATAAGGAACTGTATCGCCAACGGTAATGGGATTGTCTGCGACCTGCTGACGACTGATGGCGATGGTTGCCGTCAGGAAAACACCACCAATGATGGCTGCCACAGCGGCAATGCTGCCAAACCAGCGCGCTTTCATGACAAAAGAAGCCACACCAAGAACGGGAGCCAGAAGAAAAGCGAAAATAAAGAGCGTTCGGTTGGCGGGTATAGACACCTTATTCGCGAGGTTAAACCAAAATATCACGGTGGCGATCAACAAGGCCAGTGCCGCAAAGGCGAGAGCCGTGCCTAGCGTCTTGCTTGAAGCTGCGTTTTTCATAACTGCTTTTTGTTCATCCATGAGTCAGACTCTGTTTTGTACTATACGTGACCCTTCTTCGGCAAGCGTGGTTTATACTTCCTATCTTCCTGATATTCACTAATCAACGATTAGCGATTATTAGTGGCAATTAATGTTGTGTCAGTTTCAGACAAGGATGTGGCGATGCCGTACTTAAAGGGCGATCCAGTTCCCTGGTTTAACGCCGATACTCATACGACGCCACAGTTTCAGTTTAGTGCGGCAGCTGGTCGCTACGTCGTGCTGAGTTTTCTCGGCTCAACTTCGCTGGGAGCCTCGGAGCAGGTTGTCCGAGATATAGAGCAGCGTCGCACGGAGTTCAGCGACGAACGAGTCTGTTTTTTCGGTGTGAGTATCGATCCGACAGATTTCGACAACGGAAGAGTTCGCGAATTCGTTCCCGGTGTTCGCTACTTCAAAGATTTTCAGCATTTCGTCAGCGAAGGATACGGTGCCATTTCGAAGGGGCTCACGGGAACGCAGGCCCTATTGCAGTATCGACCTTTTTCGCTGGTTTTGGATCAACGACTCAGGACGATTGTCAGCATTCCTATTAATGATTCCGGCATCGGGCACATAAACAAAGTACTGGATGTTGTCTGTCCGCTGCCGGATTTCGCAGAGCATTCAGATGCCGATATGCAGGCTCCTGTATTAATAGTGCCGAATATCTTTGAACCGGAATTCTGCAAAGAGTTGATCAAGATTTACGAAGACCAGTGTGGAGAGGACTCGGGATTCATGAGGGATCAGGCTGGCAAGACGGTTGGTATTTACGATTACGGAACCAAGCGTCGCCGAGATCAGATCATCGAGGACGAAGTTGTCCGCAAGAAGTGCATCTTCAAGATTCACGACCGGCTGGCTCCAGAAATTCGTAGAGCCTACCAGTTCAATGCAACTCGCATAGAGCGTCACATCGTCGCCTGTTACGAAGGTGAGCATGGTGGTCACTTCAAAGCTCATCGTGACAACACGACAAAAGCAACGGCGCACCGGCGGTTCGCAGTTTCGCTCAACTTGAATGACGAATACGACGGAGGCTGTGTATGGTTTCCGGAGTACGGTAAGAAGCTCTTCAAGCCACCGGTTGGTGGAGCGTGCGTCTTTTCCTGCTCGATTCTTCACGAAGCAACGCCTGTGACGCGCGGCCATCGATACGTTTTTCTGCCGTTTCTGTATGATGATGAGGCTGCCAAAGTTCGGGAGGCAAATCAGCAGTTCCTCGGCGGCAACGTGAACGCTCCACCTGTAAAATGAACCATAGTAGCCTCTAGGTCACTATTCATGGGATCGCCACTCAGAAGGTTTTGATGCGGGCAGCTGAAAAGCTGATCGCTAAAAACGGAATTCACAATATTTCATCATTGGCTAACCAGACATTGACCATCCTCTACCGAAAAACTACACCACGGGCTTCTTTTCGCAAAAAAACCAAATCAAGATACTTTTGAAATCCGGGATAAATGCGGTTTAAACTTCCTATCCTCTTGTGTGGTCGCTCTGCATGCGTTTGTTAGGCGGTAAATAACGCAATCGAATATTTGTTGCTCTTTGTGTCTTACCCTTGCCAACTTTAGGGAATCAATCCTCACACCGCCTCACTAGTCTGATTGTTGTTGAGAAAGTGTGCGCCAATCCGAAAAAGAAATTTGCCTCCCCGGATATGCAGGATTTGCCAGTGGCCAATGATCTGAAACCCAAGTTTCTACTGTTTCAAATAAGTGCTGGTCCAAACCTTCTTCAACCCGTGACTGACGGACCCACATCGTGATCTCTGCGTCGTACTCAGCGATGGAGGTCGGGTAAATATAGACGCACCCGAGCACTTCCAATTCATCAAGGCTTACGACTGTATAAGCGAATGAAGTTCGCAGCTGGAATTCAGTCTGGTGCCAACCTAGTTCTATAATATTTTGCTCCAACGTCAAACCTGCCGGCCAGTCACCACCTGGATCAAAAATGGTGCGCAATCGATCTTCACTTGTGATCACCGCTTCAAAATCTTTCACGGCATCGCTAATGGTCAGCGGGCGTAGACGCATTCTTTCCGTTTCCAGTTTTCCCGGGACGTCAAAACTTTCTGGTACAAGTGGTTGGTTATACATGTAAAATTTCTCTATACGATTCGTGGCCGATAAATCCAGTGCGGTAACCTGTGTTTCATCTCTGCATTATCTTCCGCTACCGATATCCTGCCGCCTAACGCCTTGCTAATGGGCCGACTGAAGCGCAGCGTAAGAAGGTCCAGCCGCAGGCGTACATTGAGCAACTTGTTATGTGTTTACTCAAACTTTTTACGCTCTGGCAAGGCACGTCCAAGTTATTGTTAAGGGAATTTAGGGAGTCTTTCTGATACTGCAGGAGGTACTTGATTCTTAATATGGTACCGAGGGTCGGAATCGAACCGACACTCCCGTGAAGGAACCGGATTTTGAATCCGGCGCGTCTACCAGTTCCGCCACCCCGGCACGTAAGAGGCGCGAGTATAGCAGCGAGTTAGCGGGCTGCCCAGCGCTCAATAAGCAGGTTTAGTCATCCGGATCAGTCACTGCCAGTCACGGCCAAGTACTTCAGCTGCTATATTGGGGCAACTCGCAAATCCGAGCATATTATGGACGCAACCATCCAGACCATTCCGGTTATCAATCTACTGATTGCATTTATTCCCGTTGCTATCGTGCTGATCATCATGCTGACCTGGGCGCAGAAAACTGGCCAGGCGCTCTACGCCATTGCCAGAATGGTCCTGCAACTGGTGGTTATCGGATATTTGCTCGTTTTCATCTTTGAAACAAAGCACAGCCTTATTGTTGTGGCGGTGTTAACGGTCATGTTGGTCGCCGCCGGGTGGATATCACTGAACGTCATGGAAGAGTCAAGACGGCAACTCCTGCTGCCGGCTGTGGTTTCTCTTCTCATTGGCGGCGGGCTCACCCTGTTGGTGGTGACACAGTGGGTGCTGGCGCTTGATCCCTGGTTCCTTCCCAGGTACATGGTGCCACTTGCAGGCATGACGTTTGCCAATGCTATGACCTCGTTGAGTCTTGCTGGCGAAAGGTACGCTGCAGAAATCGACAAGGGTGAATCAAAGGAGGACGCCAGGCGCACGGCCATGACAACGGGCATGATTCCTGTGGTTAATGCCCTGTTCGCCGTGGGTCTGGTGGCGCTTCCAGGCATGATGACCGGGCAGATCCTGTCGGGTATTTCGCCACTGATCGCAGTGCGTTACCAGATCATGGTGATGTGCATGATGTTTGGTGGGGCAGGTCTGTCCGCAGCCTGTTTCCTGTGGTATCTGGGTCGCTCACAGTTCACGCGGCGCGCTGAAACCTGAAATCACCCATCCGGTATCCCGGGATCTAGTTCAGCAGCGG
>Ga0302123_10000746_pt1 | contig 24641 bp, 38 predicted proteins | sample CB21_321_MG_FD_203109 | JGI IMG/M metagenome (GOLD analysis project Ga0302123, IMG submission 203109) | Marine microbial communities from Western Arctic Ocean, Canada - CB21_32.1 | ecosystem: Environmental > Aquatic > Marine > Oceanic | place: Canada: Western Arctic Ocean | collected 2017-09-28 | reverse complement strand
GTTTTTTTTGGCCAGATTTCCCTTGTTTAAAAGGTCCAAATCGGCTGTTTTTCCCTCTTTTTGGGCTTTGAACCCAACGAAAAGCCAGTCTGTAGGCGGGTTTTTCGGGAACGCAACCCATATGCAACCCGAATCCGGCTCAAATCGGCCCATTTCAGTCCTGGAACGCCAGCGGGGGGGTGGGGTATCCCGCCCCCCTTGCCATTTAATAATTCATCCCGCTCGTAGATATTTTTTAGCCCTTAAAGGGGCTCCCTTTTGCATATCGCTACTATTCCCGCCCTGGTCTGCCGATTCCCCTGCCTTTGTACTGTACAGTACTTCCGCTGGCCCTTGAGGGCGTCGGCTCACAGCCCAGGATATTTCCGGTTTTCTCATGTTTTGAGAATTTTCCTGCCTCTTCGTTGGGTTCAAAGCCCAAAAATATGTTGCATCTGATTTTTTTAGTGTTACCATGTGCAGTAGGTGGGAGTTGCGATATCAGGAAGGCTGATGAAATAGGGGGGTTGGAGGGGATAATAGACCCATCTTCATAAGGAGAGCTGTTTTGGAGCAGGAATGGACGGTTGCAACGGTGAGGCAGTCGTTGAGGAAGATTCGTATCGAGCGGGGGCTGAGAGCACAGGACGTTGCAAAGGTAATGAAGATCTCCAGACCGTTTTATACGCAGCTGGAGTCTGGTGCTCGGGGGTTGACGATGCGGTATTTCCTGAGGTTCACGAAGGCTTTTGACATTGATCCAGGGGTCTTCTTCGAAGGTGAGCCAACGGCGGTATTCGCTCCTTCTGCGATCAAGATCAGCAAGTCCACTATAGAGCACAGGAAGAGGAACGAAGTGTAAGCAAGGCTCTTGAGGTTTTGGAGGCTGTGAAGGAGGACGGTCCTGTGGACGAGCGCCTTGCGGAGCTTGTGAGGGATCTGAATACGGATCTTGAACGTGAACGCCTGTCTCGAAGGATCGTGGATGATCGACGACGCAGTAGACGCGCCGTTACGATGGGAGAAAAGTAAATGAACACACTCGAACTCAAGTCGAAACGAGACGGTCATAATCGCGTGGGCGAGGCGCTTCGAAAACGTGCGACGAAAAATGGCAAAGGCTCGAAGGAGTGGAAGCTCTACATGCACCACGTCTCAGAGTGGGTTCGAATCAACGACCTGTTGAAGTAAACGCGAAACTCAAACGAGGTATACAATATGACAATCGATAGACAAAGGAGAATCAAGATGACAAAGCGAACGACACTGAAAGTGATCAACGCGAAATTGCCCGGAGGCGTCGTGATAGACCCCGATAATCGACTCGGCAAATACATCCTGAACGAAGCCCATGAACCGGTCCCGTGCCACCGGACCAGTGGGAGCAGCGCATGAACGGAAAACCGTGTCCCGAATTCACTCTGGAGCAGAACCTGCATGCAGCTATCCAGCAACACGTCAAGCCGGGGCAGATGAAATGCTCCCATGTGACGTATCACTCGGTGGAAATCGAAGATGAAGAAAAGTAAGTTTTTCAAGGTCGATCCCGAGTTTATTCAGCTGGCAGAAGAGATCCCGCCAGCCCTTCTGAAGGCAGCAGGGAGACGGGCTATACGGAAGATGGAGCGTCAGCTCAAATCGAATCTGAGTGTCCTTGTGGGCAGGAAAAAGATCACAAGGGAACAGGCGGATAAATACCGCCAGCTCGATCTGGCAGAATACGTGTATTGCGTGACGTTTCAAGAGGATGAGAACATGCTTTTTACGACACAGAACCCCACGATAGTCGCCCAACGAAAGGAGCTGGAAGAGGTCTTTGGTCTGAATATCATGACGCCCGAGGAAATCGTTGCGATGGCGGAGTAAACGAAAGCCTTAAAGGAGGTCAACGTGATTGAGGTAACCGTGAAGTTCGAGATTCCAGATGGCAACGGAGAAGCGATGTCTACGCTGATGGGGATGGTTGAGAAGTCTGGCGCGGAGATCGTGCATGTGGAGGGCAAGGAAGAGAAGAAGAGGCCTACGGTAGCGGCTATGGTCGAGAGACAGCCCCGGCGCTTAGGTACCCGTGTCGAGAATCCCCTGATCGACCTAAAGGAAGCTATGGTAGTCCTGGGGGTGAAGGCACCCGAGACGGTCAGGAAGCACGTGAAGCCTGAAGAAATCAGCAGCCCAGGACAAAAACAGCTGTTCAGGAAGTCTGATGTCATCGCAGCAAGGGCGAAGCTCGGACCGATGGCTGGCAAGGGTTTGACAAGGAAAAAGAAATGACGCACAAGGACTTGGCGTTCGATGACTTGCAGCGCCTGTGGTCGCAGATCCGAATTGAAGAGGACGGTTGCTATACCTGGGCCGGGGAAACCGCAGACGAAAAACCCGTCTTCAGGCTGGGCGGGAAGAATCGTCTTGTGCGGGATCTCATGTTCGAGGGCGCCGTCAAGTCCTATAACAGGCAGGTGATTGTAGTTAAGTCTAGCTGCAAGAATGAGTTATGCGTATGCCCTGAACACTTGCATCAAAGGACCACATCGGAGGCTATGAGCGAGGTTGCTCAGGGCCGTAACCGTGCGCTCAACGAAGACATTGTCCGGTGGGTTCGTGAGCGATATGTCAAGGGGAAGGTAGAGGCAACAGCCCTGTGCAGGATGGTGGAAAAGGAGTTCGGAACAAAAGTCACCCGAAGCGCCATGTCTCTGGTTGTTCTGCGAAAGTCGTGGAAAGATGTCGTGTAAGTTCTCATATCCTGCAAGAAGCGTGTAGCAACAAGGCTACACCACGTACTCGCCAGAGGTACACCTTGTATGTTTTTTGTTCATAGTGCGTTTTTAAACGTGCTGCTGATTGCATTGTTTCTTAAATTCTGCACATGTCACTGAGGAAACTGACAAAGAGGAGAAGCCAATCTTGTCCAACGCGGGCGATGTTGTGCGGGGGTTCAGGACGCTGTGTGGTATGACCCGGGATGTGCTTGGGGATAAAATCGGAAGCACTCCGTCTGCTATTGCCTCCTGGGAACGAAATCGCACGGAGCTAAAACTGTCCACTGTAAAGGATATGGCTGACGCGTTTGCTCCTTATGGAGATTTATTTTGGGAAGCAATGATGAGAACCGCAAAACTTGAGTAAGCCGTGTGGCACGGCTCCCCACCCTCTCCCTTGAGGAAATTCTTTATGACCATCGTGGAGGCGATGAAACATAAGAAAGCGCAGCTGAGGAAAGCTGCGGATTTACGTGCGAAGATTAAAGAGCACTGCGCTGATCTGGATATGCAGGATCCGTTCTATGGCTCCTCCGAGGCTCAGAGAGGCAAGGTCGAGGAATGGCTGCAATCTCATGCGGATTGTATCCAGAACGTCATAGAACTGCAGCTGGCGATCTCCTCAACGAACCTGAGGGAAAAGATCACAATCAAGCTCGATGGCAAACCTGTCTCGAAGCCCATTGCATACTGGGTGACCAGACGGACAGTATCGGCACAGAGAAGGTCTTCGGCGGGCACAGACAACCTCATCGATCTGGAGATCCAGGCGTGGGACTCCCTGTCAGACAGGGGGATCGCACCCGAGGCGACCATGAATTCTCCGCATGGCGGCGGGAATCCGATTATTACCAAGAGGCGTCTCTACTTCGATCCTGAGGTGCGGGACAAGAATGTCTCAGCCCTCAAGGAAGAAGTCACAGCCATCGATTCCGCCCTTGAAATTGCAAATGCAACCACGGAGGTGAAAGGGCTTTCCAAGCGATGGTCAGCGTAAAAAGCCGTCTTGTTCAGTTTGGTATTTGGATGGCTCTCGGCTGGGGGCTGTTCCTTTTTACGCCCGTGGACGGAGTTTTTGCTTTTCCTTTCACGATCTACTGTGCTGCCGTGCTGATGATTCAGCTGAATTGCGACAGGATGATGCTGCATCAGAAGGAAGGGCACGACCGGCTGAAGGGTGCCTATGTTGAAGAATATGCCCGCCTCCTATCGGAGAACATGGCGTATGCTGACTACCTCTCTCCCGGCACCACAAGAATGGAAGTGGATGCGGCGCAGAGACGTCATCTGGTTCAGGTAAAGTCCAGCCAGGAAAAGGACAGGCTGCATCTGGAAGCATTTGAGGCGGCACTTCCAGGGTTCTGGACGTTTATGTGGAGGTCTGTCCGTGGTCGCCAACAATGGTAGGCTCGAAGAAGATTTTCCAGAAAACCTCAGTGAACGGATGCTGGCAGCTCTGGTTGAAGGGGGTGATCGAGAGAGTCCTTGGCGAAGAGCGCAAGTTCGTGCTCTTGGTGCAGGGCGAAAAGAATGGCAAGGTTCTGTCCATCAGCAACAAGGACGACCTTGTTGGCCTGAAGGAATTCCTGCAGCACTGCGCGGACCAGACGGAGGAATGATGGAAGTCACGATCAGTCAGTATAAGGAAAAGGTGGATGTGATCATCGGCTTCGAGATCGATGGCGGGCTTATCTGCATGGACTTCGATATAGGCAAAGCTCCCTATCTTGTGCCGGAGGGCGCGGCAGATGACCTCATGGAATCCTTTCTTAAAGCGGGCTATGACCCTGAAATCGTCAGGTTTGTGAGGCAAGATGATTGAATGGTTTGATTTGGCTATTCGGGCGACCCAGTGTGGAATGATCATTGTAATGGTCTGCACCCAGCGCAGGGCGAACAAGTCGCTGAGGAAGAATGCCGGGATGACCCTGGAGACGGGGGCCGCGCAGCTCAAGGCTTACTACAAGTTCACGGAGGTCATCGATATCTACGCGGACAAACAAGCTCAGATCGAGGAGCGGCTCAAGTGGCTGGAGGAGAAAGTTGGAAAAGGAGCAGCCTGAAGTTCATCTGACCCTGACGCTGAAAGAGGCGCTGGCGCTGGCATCCACCGCATACCGGAAAAACAATGTCTCAACCAGCGAAGAAGAGGGCAGCGCATGGTTCAAGCTGGGACAGGCAATAGGTGAAGTCTATAACGGCACAGAAGAGAAGCGAAAAGAGGCACTCGAAGAACAGCGGATGCGTAGAGTAAAAGGAGAAACAGGCAGCGGGCACCGGCTTTGCCCTAAAGAGCCACCAACCTCGGAAAATCTTAAGAGTCTGGAAAACTCTTGTGTAGCAGGTTCGAATCCTGCATTGAATAAAGGGGGGGGCGCACCTTCCCGACGAAAGCCATAAAGGCAAAGTAATCAAGCGGAAAGACCCATAATGAATCAAGCCGCATGTGCGAAAGAGTGGATCAGGGGAGACTATCTCCCATAATCCAGAATTTGAGTTGGCGCTGCCGCCATCACCCTCAACTGGCTTCCTGCGTAGGCCGCTTTAGAACATTTCGTAGAAATGAACCGCTATGATTTTACCTTGGAAGGGAAAGAGGCGCTGTGCATGGATCGGCTGGGCTTCTCCGTTCTTCAAAAGGCGCTCCCAGTATCCTATATTTAGCTGGGAGCCCCGCTGGGAGAACCTTGGCCCCATGGTCTGTTTTTACTGGCTGGGCCGGTCGATCATCCTGTCCTGGGAGCCGTTTCGATGAGCCGCAAAACCATAGCCCTCTGCCACAAGCCTATCAAGAAGGGGGTCTATCTGGCGGCTATGCAGACATTTTTGAACGCGATAGAAGCCCTGGTCGAGGAGCTGGATGTCTAAAACGATCATCTGTGATGTGTGCGGTGACGAGTTTCCGCACAAAGTGGAGTGCCCTGAATGCGAAGGGACCGGTATGGACGGGGACAGTAACTGTTCCGCTTGCCGGGGGCGCTCTTTTACTGTAGATCCACAAGAAGGAAACGGCTTCAAGCTTACAGCCGAGTTCGAGGGGTCTCCCGTGGTTTTCAACGTCTCCCTGAACTCGTTTATTCCAGATCCTCCAGACCTCTGTGGGCGCTGTATGCCCGCTGTGGTACTGAGACTGTTAGGGGAAGCCCTTGACACGGGAGACGATAAAACGTAAAATTCTACCAGATCTGGTAGACTATCGATGCGGCAACTGCCACAGGTGGCTGTTTAAAGCAACACCGGGAAGTCATGTCGAAATCACCTGTCGGAATTGCAAGCACCGCAACCGGGTAGACATTGAGTCCCCTGAGCGGACCTAAATAAGTAATACCAAAGGCCCAGAGCGGCCCCGATCCACAGAAATGTGGGTTGGGGCCGCTTTTTTTTTGTGCCCTGGAGGACCGGATGACAGAGCAGGCAGTCACAATATTCAAAGAACCCGAATACAAGTCTCAGCTGTGTATCAACAAGAATTCTCCTGAGGATCTGACCATCGCACACACGGGACCGATGCCGAATTTTGTGGTCCGGTTCTGCTGCAAGTATTTCCTCGGGATGTTGTGGAGACCTTTCGAGGAACCCAAGTAAATGCCATGGTCCCCGCAGATTGGGTCGCAGCTGGATTTCATAGATCTCCGGCAGTGTGTCCCTGAAGCCATTATCGCTGGAGACCGAGGCGGAGGGAAGTCGGCGGTGCTGATTGCCGATGCCGCACTGGCGAAGATAGAGCAGGGAGAATACTTCAAAGGGATCCTCTTCCGGCGTCACTTGGGTGAGTTCGAAACCCTGCTCGAAAGATCGAAGGAAGTGTTTTACGGATACTTTCCTGACGGAGAAGCGAAGTACCTGGCAGGTGACCAGCGGTGGGTGTTCAAGGACGGCAGCTCCCTGCAGTTCGCCATGATGGAACATGACACCGACGTCGACAAGCACCTGGGACTTGAATATACGTGGATTGGATTTGACGAGCTGCCCCAGTGGCCGCGCCCAAGACCTTACCTGATGATGCTTGCTTCACTGAGGACGGCACGTAAGGGAGTTTTTGTAAGGGTGCGCAGCACGGGTAACCCCGGTGGATCTGGAATAGGGTGGATCAAGAAACGGTTCAGCATCCCCGACTCTCCAGTTGACTGCGCGGAAGCATCTGGAAAACTGGTGGAAGATACAGAGACAGGTCTCAACAGGGTCTTCATCTACTCCAGACTGATAGAGAACAAGATCCTCCTTCAGGCAGACCCGTTCTACCAGCAGCGACTTGCAGCTTCCGTGGAAGGGGATCCCGAACTCAGGAAGGCTTGGATCGACGCTGACTTCAGCGCTCTGTTCGGGCAGTATTTCAAAGTATTCGATTCGGAGAGACACTGTGTCGATCCCTACGACCTCTGGCCCGACGGTCTGGTCCCTTACAACTGGCGGATCCTTGGCTCTCTCGACTATGGAGAAAACAGCCCGACGTCCTTCGGACTCTGGGCGATCAGCCCTGAAGGTCTTAATGTCCGCATGGCGGAATACTACAAGGGCGGAGAATTCGCTGGATACCATGCCGGGGCAATCAAGGATCTGTGCGCAGGGAATCCATACACGCAAGGAAGAATGCCTCAGGTAGTGTGGGCCGACAGCGCCCTGTGGAGCACCCGTTCAAATCAGGGCGGAGCCGTACTGAACCGCACGGTCGCAGACATCTTCAAGAACGAAGCAGGACTGAAGCTCCGGCCCTCGATGAAGGGTCCGAACTCCAGAGTTATCGGCTGGAGATACATGAAGGAAATGTTGGCCCAGGACAAGCTGGTGTATTTCGAAGACTGCCACGATTTCGAAGACGAGATGAAGAACGCGCAGTTTTCGGACAAGGGCGACAGAGAAGACATAGACAAGAACAACCCCGACCACGCGCTGGATGAGACACGATATCTACTGATGGCTTCACGACGGGGAACGAAGCCACCCCCTCCGCCGGAAGCTTCATACGCGACGTGGGGACGACTGAAGCAGAAACAGAAGGGCAAACTAAAAGGCAGCTTTATGACTCCACCCCGACAAAAAGTTGATCTGGAGGAGCTGGCAAACTCGTTTTAAAGGGCCATCCCATAGTTATGGCTGATGAAGCTACGCACTACCCGCTAACGGACGAAGGGCGCATTGCGTTCTGGACTAACCAGATCGAGGTGGCAGAGAAATTCTTTCAGCCATTCTTCGAAGCCGGTACAGAAATCGTCAAGATGTATAACAACATGGCGACGACGAACCGGGAAGAACGCCTCGATCAGCTCGACCAGGGCGACAACGTGATGCGGACGAAGGCTTCATTCGTGTTCGCGTGGGTCGACCAGTCCGTATCAACGATGGTTGGTGCCGGTGAGCCGTCTTTCGACGTGAAGGCAAAGCGCAAAGCCAGCTCCACTTTTGCACCGGTAGTGGCGAACAACATCAACTACTGGTGGGGTGAAACCGGCCAGCCCGCAGAAGACGAGCAATGCACATTCGATGCCCACTGCATGCCATGGGCCGTAAAGAAAATTGGCTGGGAGTTCGAAGAGGAAGTAGTCGAGGAGCTGGTGCTTCTCGATCTGGCAACGCAGGTCCACGAAGACCCCACGATAGAGAACGGTTTCCTGTCTGAAGGTGAGCCGACCAAGATCACACGGGAACAGGACCACGCTTTCCACATCGCCGCTCACGAAGATCTGATGAGTGACGAACAGATTAACCCCGACATACGCAACCTCATCGTGGCCCCGCACATCGCACGGCACAAGGAATACCGAGAAGGTATCCAGCCGCGCCCCAGCTCCAGAGTAAAGTGGCAAGCTCCGTTCGGCATCCGGTGGAATCCCGGCGACTTCCTCATGGATCCGTGGGCCTCGGCTGGTTTGGCTGATGCTCGATGGATCGCCTTCCGCATACGCCAGCCCGTTTATCGCTGGCAAGCGGACAAAGCCCTCAAGAACACAGAAGACCTGAAGCCCAATGCCAAGCTCCCCGGTGGGGATCCTGCCAAGAAAGGCGGAATCCGTCGCCTGTTCTCGGCGCTGGGCAAAGACGAAGAAGGCTTTAGCCAGTTCGGTATCGCAGAAGGATGGGAGATCTGGGCGCGTGACTTCCCGGTAGGTCCAGGGAAGCGCCGCAACGTCGTTCTGAGTTTTGTGCCTGACCACGACAAGCTCCTGCGCCACGAAGAAGAGTGGCCGTATAAGTTCATCGAAGATTACCCGTGTGAGATCCTGCACTTCCAGCAGAATATGCAGACGTGGGTGAACAAGCCCCTCCTGAGTCTTGCTGGCGCTGACAACATGCAGGTGCTGGTGAACGAGTTTCTCGACTCGATGCTTTACACCATGCGCAAATCCAAGAACGTCCTCTTGGTGGACAAGGACGCATGGGCCGACAACTCCATTACCAACCTCAAAGAAGCTCCTGAAGGCGCAATCATTCCTGTAGAAGGACTGGCAGCGTCGAACGGTCGCGCCATCCAGGCAGCACCCTTCCTCGAAATCAACTCCGACAAAACGCAGATGCTCTCTCTGATTCGCGCCCTATTCGACGAGACGGCAGGGACGGCGCAGCCTCTCCGTGGCAACGATCCAGACACCGCCACAGAAGCAGCGATCATCGAGCGGCGTACTGCAGCGCGTGAAGGTCGGCGTCAGGATCGCTTCGAAAAATTCCAGATCAATACAGCCAGAAAATTCTGGCAGCTGCAACAGCAGTTCATGCCGGATACGGGCGACCTCATTGACCCGAGGACCGGGGCTGTCCAGCAGGTGACGAAAGATATCGCGCAGGGTGAATACTTGTTCGACATCCAAGTCTCAGGATCCCGTGAGTCCCAGGCTGTGGCGCAGAAGCAAGCCATGGACAGGCTCAACCTCAGCGCAGGGCTGTTGCCGATTATGGCACAGACTTTCCAGATGGTTCCCAACCTGCCGCAAATGCTCGAAGACGTTTTCAGGGCTTCGGGTATCAAGGACGTGGACAGGTACCTGCCGGGAAATCCAGACGACGTAACAGAAGAAGTGAACAGGCAGATAAAGGAAGATCCGCAGCGGCGGATGGAGATCCTCGCTTCTCTCCAGCAGATAAAATCGCCGGGAGGCGCTGCCGCCTCAGGCGGAGTCGGACCTATCGATTCGCAGTCTTTTGCAGCAAACCCCGCCACGCCCGCCAGAGCCAACGCTCAAGCAGGAGAAGCGGACGAAGGAGGACAGTAGTAATGGAAAACTTTGGGATATCACTGGATCAGCCGCCGGTCGTACTGGTCGAGCCGCCACCGGAAATTCAGAGGGAGTTCTCAGCTGAATTCAAGAAGGCGCGTAAGAAGTTCGGCAAGCTGGTGGAAGAGAAGATCGATGCCGCAAAGGACAAGACCCGTGGCCTGAACGGCGACAAGGAAACAGGTGAAGCATCCAGACTCATTGAGAAGATGAAGTTCTTGGAGTCTGTGCCCTAATGGGTGCCAGTGGGAAGGGTGCAGGAACCCGCACCGACGGCGGGAAGAACGGATCACGCGGAGACGGCAGGAAGTGCAAATACCTCAAGGTCCGCTGCACCGACGAAGACGGCTGCGGCTGGAAAGGCAACAGGGCAACGACATTCATCCGCAAAACGAATGGTGGGATCCTCCAGAAGCCGTGTCCCAAATGCGGCAAACCCGTCTACCGACCAGAGAAAAACAAGATGTATCAGATAGCGGCAAAGCGGCGACTGAGGGCACGGATTCCAGAAGAAGACAGGGTGCTCGTAAAACTCAACGGAAAGAACCCGACGCTCCTTACTCAAGCTCATATCGCACGAGTCACAGAGCTGATCGAGCAGGGCAACTTCCCCGTGACGGCAGCAGTAGCCTCAGGGATTCCGGCTCCATACTTCGGGGAATGGATGAAGAAGGGCAGGAGAGACTGGGCGAAAGAGGAAGACACCCTCTTCTCAAGGCTCTACCTGGGCGTCGAGCAATCACAAGCCATCGCTGAAGCCAACCTTGTAAAGATGGGGATAGACAAGATCGAGAAGAATCAGTCGACGTGGATGGGCGCATACAGGCATCTGGAATCCTTCAAGCGCGACCACTGGCTGAAGACTCAGGAAGTGAACATCAACTCGACCCACACAATGAAGGACAGTATCGACGTGCCGCCAGAACCTCCGCAGAGCCATGAGGAATGGATGACACGTCGAGAGGAACGACAGATTCGGGAAGCCGAGTTCGAGGAGGTGGAAGATTGACGGAGCAAATGGAGCGGGAGAGGATGGTTCTGGGTGGAATGATGGTGGACGGCTACGACATGAGGGATGTCATCAGGGAGCTGAATCTGGGCTGGGCCAATTTCTCTGTCGAAGGACTGCTTATCTACGCAGCCATTGTCCGTCTGCACTTGAGGCGTATGCCCATAGATCAGGTGACAGTGGTTGAGGAGCTGTTGAAACGCGACGAGCTGGATCTGGCTGGAGGCCCGCACGGGATAGCGGAGATAGCTGGAGCCTACGTCGGATACGAGTTGAGGAGATAGAAGATGCCTAACTACGATTACGACTGCATGGGGTGTGGATCAAGAAAGACGCACCTCGTCCCATACGAAGAGCGAAACGAACCTGTCTCCTGTGAACTGTGCGGAGGCAATGCCGTCTACCAGTTTCCGGTAGGGGCGAAGCTGCAGGTGAGAGAAGGGTTCTATTGTGAGCCGCTGGGCTGTGACGTGACCGGCAACAGGGACATGATCGAGAAAGCAAAACGCCTCGGCTACATGCAGACGGGCGACAAGGTCGGCGGAGCCAGGAATGATGAATCTTCAGGAAAACTACCCCCTCCACAGGGCAAGAGTTTTGACGATGTGCTGCGGAGGCGAGACGAGAAAGCGGAGCGGAAAGAAAACTGGAAGTCCTACGCCCAGAACAAGGGTGGTGAGGTTCCGGTAAAAGAATCCAGCTCCCTGAAAAGCGCTGTCAAGGTAAGACACCTTACGGCAAACAAGGATTAGCGGTGAGTCCAGTTCGGCTGGTCACCAGAAGGGAAAAGCATGAATCTCGGAATGCAAGCCATCGCAGATGAAATCAGGAATTCCACGGAAGTGGCTCCTGATGGTCTGGAAGGTGGGTCTGCGGACGAGCGGGAAGACGTCTCGGTCGGAACGGAGCCGGTCGGGAACACTGTAATCGAGGAAACGCCCCCTGTGAACGGAGCAGCTGTGCCGGAAGCAGAGGACTCGGGACCAATGATCGGTGTAGACCAAGCACTTCGCATACTCAAAGAACACGGAGGCGAAGAGGCAGCAAATACGCTGCTTGAATTTCAGCGAGGCTTTACCCGTGCGCAGTCGGAGCGCAACGAAGTTGACCGCATGCGCCAAGAATTACGCACGGGCCTGGACGAGCTGGAGAAGGTGAGAACACAGGTAACACAACAGACCCCCGAGCAGGAGCCTGAGCCGGATGAGCTGGACAAGATTCCGACAGAACAACAGGAGCTGCTGCAGCTGTGGTTGAACAAGAACGGCTACGTCTCTCAGCAGGAGCTGACAGCCCGCGAACGTGAGCGGGCACTGCGGGAGATGAGCGACACTTCAAACCAACGTGCATCACAAACGTGGGGTGAAGATTTCGGCCATTTCGATGGCGCTGGCAAATTCTTGATCAACCCCGAAGCTCGGGACAAGATGGCTCCGGTCTTCGACCGCATCGTGAACCAGAAGGGATTGACGTTCGAAGATATGTTCGTCCTCTCATCTTTCGAAACTCTTATGGAGAAATCGAAAGAAGAGGGACGTCGTGAAACGCAGAACGCCAGAAACGTCCGTGACACGGAGATGAGCAATCGTCTCAATGGAACGGGGGTAGCTGGACGCTCTGCAACAGGAGCCAGTGAACCGGTGCTTTATGACTCAGAGAATGAGCCAGGAAATATCGGAGCTGTGTTTAGCCGTATCCGGTCGGCCCTCGCCGCTTCCGAATAACGGAGGTTTTAGAACGTGGCTAATCAATATACCACGGACACAAGAAATATTCAGTCGCTACTGGCGTCTACGCTCGAACGGGCCGTGGACACAGGTGTTGTGCAGGACGCGATTTTCAAGATGCGCCCTCTCCTGAATAAACTTCGTGAGTCCGGCAACCTGATGGTCGTCAACGGTGGCGAACGACTGCGCGTCCAGTTCCAGTATGATACGAACTCGACCGTGGACAGTTACACCGACGACGAGACGCTCGACGTTACACGTCAGGACAACGTGACGTCAGCCTTCTTCCAGTGGAAGCAGTACTCGGTTTCCATCGTGATCACTGGTCGTGAGCTGAGGATTAATAAGGGTTCCGAGCAACAGTTGTTCAACTTGCTCGAACAGAAGACTTTTGACGCAGCCCAGTCCCTCCAGAAGCGTATTGCCACAGACCTGTTCTCTGATGGAACCGGAAACGGATCCCTCAACATCACAGGACTTGAAGCATCCATGGAGACCGCTCCTGGGACCGTCTCGTATGCGGGCGTGCCTGTTGCAAACACCGCATGGCAGAATGACTCCATTACCTCAGTAGGCGCAGCCGCAGTGAACCTTCTGCCGCAGATGCGCACGGGGTACAACAACGTCCTTCAGGTCGGTGGATCTGGCGACAACATGGGTATCGATCTCTGGGTTACGACCCAGCCGATTCAGGAGTCCTTCGAGGCGCTGCACCAGCCGCACATCCGTTTCGGTGCCGGTGATGCAAACCTCTCCGTGCAGAACCCTCCCTTCAAAGATGGCGAAGTTGTTTGGGATCCCGATTGCACATCGGGAACGATGTACGGAATGAACCTTTCCGCAGGGAAGCTCTTCGCACATGAAGATGCCAACTTCGGAGAAGCTGAAGGCGGGCTGCAACGCCCAGTGAACCAGGACTCGTTTGTGAGTCAGCTCCTCTTCATGGGCAACTGGTTGACGAACAACCGCGCAAAATTCACCAAGCTCACAGGTATCACCTAAGAGGGAGGTGAACGATGGCCGTTGGAGATATCACATACGACACCGCTCCCGTTCGTTCTGCTGGCGACCACTACGTCGTCAATGGAGTGATCGAGGCTGACAACACAGCACGGGCGTTTCAGCTCGTCAACTCTCAGCAGTCGCTGCTCTTCTGTAATCTGGAATGCACGACTGACGATGCGACGAATGACGCCCGCGTGGTGGTCAATGTAGCGGCAGACTTTTCCACTTCGACATCGGGATCTGTGGCTGTGCAAGCTGAGGCAGCAGACTCCTTCCGGTTCGCAGCTGGATACGTTTGAGAGGAGGAGTCATGGCGCTCGGAGATTTCACAGTAACTCAAAATCTGCTCAGCCTGACCGGAGCGCACACAGCGGTCTCCGGCACGGCTGAGGTCAGTGGGACCAAGACAGCATTCGCTCTCATTCCGACCGGCTACATCGTTCCTGGGTCTTTCAAGATCTACGGGAAGGATAACGCCGGATCGGTTGAGGTGGATGCGAACGAAGACGCCAGCGGTACCGCCACAAACGGTACCGTGGCGCTTCAGTCCACGACGGTGGACGTCAGCTCTTACTCATGGTCCTGCGAATTCATCTAAACCACTCGGACCCCCGTGGCGCAAGCCCAAGGTGATGAGGAAGGAGAACCAATGACCACCGCAACAACCAACAAGACGAATGCCGAGGTGATGTACGGCAACTTCACCAATGTTGCCGGAGCCACAGTCACCACCGGCCACGCCGTTGCTTTTACGACCACAGCGGCATCGCTCGACGGCAACAGTGCCGTGCATCCTGCAGTCGGCCAGCTTCGCACGTTTGCAGGGATCTCTAACAGCGACGTACCTGATACGCAGAGCGGACGCTACATCGCATACGGGTATGCCGCGTCTGTCTACATCTTCGGCACGGGCACTTCAGTGACTACGGCCATCGACAACATGCTCGGGCCGGGAGTCGCAGGTTCCTTCGGAGTAAACAGTACCGGTCTCAAGGGCACGTTTGGTCCTGTCAATGCCCTCGCTGCTATCGGAGCTGCTATCAACAGCCCCGGTGGTTATGCGTCAGGGTTTGTGAGAGCCATGTAAAGAAGGCTTTGGAGTCGACTCCTTCGGTGGTGCGGACCTATCCCGGTTGGTCCGCACCACCACTAAACTGGGATTGGGGGATGCGACATGGAAAACAGAATCGAGGAGCTGGAGGCAAAGTTACACGAACAGGCCAAATGGCTCATGGAATCAATGCAGGAGCAGCAGCGAATCAAGCCTCTCTACGAAAGGTTTTGTCGCAGTCCGTTTTACTGGTTCATCAGGCCGCTCGACGCAGGGATCGACAACCGGGAACTGATGCAATGTGATTGCGGAAAAGTCTTTTGGATGGACAGTAAGGCAGAGTTCACGACACACCGGGGGCATCACTATCGACTGGCGATAGAGACGTCTGTATGGATCTACATCAAGGCTCGGTATCTGCCGAGCTGGATATAACCGGGAGCGTTCTTTGAAAACTACAAAAGTATGCCTCGGATTTCCGTGGTACAACGGACCCGACAAGTCCACGTATACCACGTATTTCGAGATTATGCATTACTTCGGCAGGATGCAGGAGCGGAGCCATTGGCTGCAGCAGCAGGTGATCACGGGAGGGGAGTACGACATCCCCACCCTCGATCCGATGAAAGCCGATGGCGAACACACCGAGATCACGGCAGAAGACGGCATCTTCGAATTCGGGTATTCCGACGAAGGGGGACTCTCCCTTCCAGGGCTGGCTCGGGAACGTGTCGTGGAGAATGCCATGGCTTGGGGCGCTGACTGGCTGTTCATGTGGGACTACGACATGCTCATGCCATGGTCAGCCTTCCTGAGGCTGTGGCGACACCAGAAGCCTGTGGTGGGGGCGCTGGCCTTTACGGCCCGCAATCCCATTCAGCCGGTTATCTACAGGATCAAGGAAAAGCACGGACTCAAGGGTCTGGAGTGGCACTCAGAAACAGTCTTCGACTACCCTCGGGACCAGCTGATCACTGACATCGATGTCGGGGGGCCAATCGCCTTCGGAGCTGGGTGTGTGCTGTTCAACATGAACGTCTTCAAGCAGATCGGGAAACCGTGGTTTCACAGTACGGCTTGCGGTGAAGACTGGATGTTCTGCGTTCGCTGCTGGCAGAGCGGGGTGCCTCGATACGTGGACACTTCCCTCAAGACGGTTCACAAAGTTTTCAAGCCACAGTGGCACGGCGAAGCCGAATACGATGCCAACCGGAAGGCGCAGCCAGAGGAATATGCACGAATGATAGCGGAGGGGATGTAATGGAACCTCTTCTGACAGTGCAGATCCCGACATACAAAAACCTGCAGCAGCTTGAGGACACGGTCCTCTCCCTGCTGATGCATACAGAATTTCCGCTCAAGGTCGTGATCATCAACAACGACCCTCCCTCTCAGCCACACATCGAGGAGCTGGTCGAAAGCTTCGACGTTCCAAACGTGGAGATTATCGACGCCGGTGGAAACACGGGCTGGATGGGAGCACACAATTTAGCTCTCAAATCCTGCAACACTCCCTACGTCGCGCTGCTCAACGACGATGTGGTGTTCCTCCCTTACCATCTGGATTTCTGGCGGAAGCTATGTGCTCCGTTTCGACACGCCAATGTGGGAGCTGTAGGACCGACAAGCAATTTCGTCATGGGATCCCAGAGTCTCTGGAATATCAGAGCGCCATACATCTACGAAACAACGCTGCTGATCGGGTTCTGTGTGGTGATGCGCACGGAGCTGATCAAAGAAATCGGAGGGCTGGACGAACTGCTCCCAGGAGGCGACGATTTCGACTGGAGCATCAGGATACGCAAAGCAGGATATCGCCTGATAGTAGACCGGTCAGCATACCTCCATCACCTCGGGCAGCAGACAGGTCGCCGCGTCCACGGAAACAAGTGGGACGGCACGGTGCATCAGGAGGACACGGTAAACGCGATCATCCACAAACACGGAATCAGGGCGTGGTACGAGACAGTGCAAGCCACTATGATTGTGGTGCAGCCCGAGGGAGGCAGGACAGAAGAAGATCTCTGGCTGGATCGTCTCTCTGAATCAGTGGAGGGCAGCAAGGGCATCAACCTGGGATGTGGAGACAGGGAAGACATTGCGGGCGTTCCGGTAGACATGGCAAAGCCGGGAGATCGTGGTGCCGGAGGACGCAAGTTCACAGGAGCGAAGCCGCATCTGGTGGGCGACGCCATGAACATCCCGGTCGCTGACCATTCGCAAGACTACATCTTCGCGATCCATCTGTTCGAGCATCTGATAGACCCTGTTGCTGCGCTGGAAGAATGGAAGAGAGTGTTGAAGCCGGAAGGGATGGTATACGCGGTCCTTCCTGAACACGGGCAGCTCGACACAATGGTTATCGATTACTCACATGTCCACGCCTATACGGCTCCGACACTCACGAGTCTCATGGAATCACAGGGATTCGTTGTCGAAGGGGCGCAGTCGTTCAACTCGGGAGCGTTCGGTGTGATTGCGAGGGTAGAATGAAAATCGGGTTCGTAGTAAACGCGGAAATAAGAGACAACGGCACCTTCAGTTTGGTGAGAAACGCAGTAAAGCACCAGATGGGGATCGAGACGAAATGGTATACCCGTGGAGCGGGATACGAAGAAGACTGCGACTTCTACATTTTTGTGGATGACGGCAGAGACGATATCCCAATGGACTGTCCCAAGCCCAACGCTGCGTGGCTCATCGATACGCACCTTGGCTGGGATATGCGGCGAAAGTGGGCCGAAGATTTTGACACAATTTTCGCCGCACAAAAACCGGGAGCTGAGAGACTGGCAGCAGAAGGCTTGAATGCACACTGGTTGCCTCTGGCCTGTCACCCTCCAGCTCACCCCAACTACGGTGAGATCATGACGAGCCACACCAAGGACGAGATCCTGATGGGGCGCAGCCTCGACAAGCAACATGATCTCGTATTCGTGGGGTTCATCAACGAAGACAAGACGGGCAACAACAGGCTGGAATGGCTGGAGCGAATGCGTTTGGGTGTGGGAAGGCTTTGGTACGTCCCCGACTGCTTCCATGAGTTCATGGCGGCGCACTACATCCGTGGTCGGCTGGGCTTCAATATCTCGATCCGAGACGATCTGAACATGAGATTTTTCGAAGTGATGTCCACCGGGACTGCGCTGCTGACAAACCGGAACGTCATCGGATGGCAGGAGCTGGGGTTCGAGGAAGGCGTCCACTTCATCGGATACGAGGGAGAGGAAGAAGCCATCGAGAAGGCCGATTACTACCTGACGCATCACGAAGAGAGAGAGACTATCGCAGCAGCAGGACACAAGCTGGCAAGAGAGAAACACACATACGTAGATCGGGTGAAGGAGATGTTCGACGTCTGCAATTTGGCGGCGTAAGGGTTTATCGAGATAAGGGGGTGGGCTACGCCGTCAACCTCCACGATCCTGCCCCCTTTTTTTACCCATGGCTGTGCAGAAACTGCGCAAAGGAGATTGGAATGTTGCAGGAATTGAGATTAAAGCCAGCCTCTGCGGCTTTAGTGGTAGCAGTCAACACCCTGACAAGAAACCAGAACGCCCTCATCGCCAAGCTGCGTGGCAACGTGACGCAGAAAGAGGCGGACGCAATCGCAGAAATGTTCAAAGACCAAGGCTAAAGGAGAATTAAATGCCAATCGTATTGGACCCAACCGGAGCAGGTGTGCAGGACGTCAACAGAGCAGACATGTTCATCCGCCTCAATCTGAGCGAAGAAGATAAAGAACAGGTCATCTACCGGAAATTTATCAGCAACAACCCGATGAACGACTTTATCCCGCAGATCGGCAAAGATTGGACGGAGCAGACGGTAGGCATGCCCCGCACACTGCTGGATCTGGCGCGTAAGAATTCAAACTTCCGGCATCGCCTCTTCCGCAAGACGAAGACCGGCGAACAGAAAACCGTCGGTGACGATGACGGCATGATCCTCACGTTCGTAGGCACGTATGCCGGAGAGCGTTTTGTGGACCGTGGGCGCATCGTCAGGCAGGATGAAGCCGAGGAAATGATGGAGGCGGGAACACACATTCCAACCTTCGCATTGTGGCAGTTCCGGCTGAAGGAGGTCGTTGCTACTGACGGCCCGAATCTGCGCGGACGCCTGATGGAGAGCCAGGACCAGCAAGCAGCACGGGAACGTGAAGGAATGTTCAAGTCTGTGGCGGATGCCTTCAGGTCGATTGCCGGGACACCTGAACCGTCCACACTGGAAGAAGCTGAACTGCAGGAAGTTACCGCTAAAGATGTTGTCGCCGGGAATGAGCTGACAAGTAAGATCCAGGCTGCTCTGGAGGAGGCTGAAGAAGGGGGCAAGTAGTGGCGACATACACCGAGCATCAACAAGAAGTGGCACGACGTGGGTCCGTAGATCTCGGAGGCGAAGCAAAGAGCGTCATCCAGACCGGCATCAATAACGCTTACAAGCGGGTGCTGGCGGAGACGTTTCAGGATCTCAGGCAGCGCTCATTCACGGTAGCGACGGTAGCCTCACAGGCGACCCTCGGACTGCCGCTGGACGTGCGCACGATCCTCGACATACAGGACACCACGGACAGAAGCAACCTCGAAGAGATGACGGTAGAAGAGCACGACAAGCTGGATCCTGGGCGCGTGGAGACGGGTAGGCCGCTGCGGTATTTCAGCATCGGTCGCTTCGGACTTCAGGTGCCCATTGCTGCAACAAGCACGATCAGCGTGGAGTCCAGCTCCGCATCAGACTCCACGAACCTGTTTGTCAGAATGACGTTCTACGACGCCAACGGCATGAGGACTTCCGAGAACCTTACGCTCAACGGCACAACCCCAGCAGTTTCGACCGGCAGCGCCGACCCGAGCCAGAGCAGGGGGATCGAACGCTTTACCAAATACAATGCCTCGGGAGCAACCTTTGCGGGCAACGTCATATGCAAAGACGTGACTGCAGGTGTTGTCGTCGCTAGGATCCCCGTGGCGTACGACTCCCCTACATATACATGGATCGAGTTCGACCAGATCCCCAGCACCGCTATCAACCTGCAGATCAGGGCAATGGTGACCAAGCCTGACCTGATCAATGACAACGACTGGCCGGAATTCGATGACCAGTATCACGACATCCTCACCCTCCTGGGTGCGGGCGAAGTGCTGCCGCTGTTCGGCAAGCAGGATCTGGCTACCCAGTATCTCGGGATGGGCAACCAGCGTTTGCAGGAATTCAAAAACCATCTCGACGTAAAACCCAATATCACACACGTCCTCGATAATGTGCAGATGACGGTACCGGGAGGTCGTATCGGCCAGCCGGTGCGGGGCATTGACTTCGGGAGAGTTGTGTAATGGCATCAGCCATACCAGCAATAGAACCTAATCTAATCACCAGCCCACAGACGTACCGGGTTCGTGGACAGAAGAGCGCATATGTCTATCCAGACGTACGGCTGACGCCGCAGGATACGGAGAGGCTCGTCAACCTGAATTTCACAGAGCGCCAGACGATGAAGAAGCGTTTTGGATTTGACGAGTGGATTGCCGCACAGATCACAGAAAGCGGCAACGGCAAAGATCTCGTAGGACTGAAGCAGGTTGAATTCAAGGCGGGAGAGCGACAGGTAGAAGTAGCCGGGACGAAGGTCTATGCCAACGACGGGACCACGCGCAAGGACATCACCGGCACAGCGCAGACGGATTCAGCGGACGCCAGAGTCCGGTTCGCCTTCATGCAGGACACGCTCCTGGGGACGAATGGCACAAATCAGGTGTGGACATGGGGCGGAGACTTCGCAACACCCACGGTCGCAGCTAACTTGGCCGGAGTGCCCTTTACGACATGCGAAGATCTCGTACTGCATCGCAACGTCCTCGTCGCGCTGAACACGACGGAGGGAGGCACGGTCCAGACCACGCGGGCACGCTGGTGCGATGTGGACGCGGAATTCTTCACCGTCGATGTGACCAACTGGCCGACCAACAACAGGACAGAGATTTATCACGATGGAGCTGCCATCCTGGGCGGCGTCGATTTCGACAGCAAGCTCCTGATCATCAAGAAGGATGGCGTCTACCCGACACAGCTGTTCGTCAACGTGGGCTACATCGAGCTGCGCATTTTCGAAGAGTCGGTGAGCCGGGGATTCCAGCCTATCGCCAAGCACTCGATTATCGGGCACCCCAACTTCGCATTCTTCATCGCACGGGATGGGGCATATGCCCTCGGACACGACCTCCGACCGCGCAACGTCACCCTCCCCATACAGCAGACATGGTTCAACGACCTGAATCAGTCGCGTCTCCAGTATGCCGTGAGCTTCGTCAGGCAGAAAGACCATCAGGTACGCACCCTCCTCTCCTCAGCTGCGAACAACACGGGGCACGACAGGGTGCTGGTGTGGGACTGGGAAACGGACGACGTCTGGATCGACGAGCTTCCGATCTCCATCAACTACGCCGCCAGCTGGATTCTCTCCGATGTCGAGTATGACATTCTCGGCGGAGCGACAGGGTATACGTACCGGGGAAACGACCCGCTGCTGGCTGACGACAACGGAGCCGACATCAACTGGGAGGCAAGGACAGCTCCCAACGACCTCCAGCTCCCAGGACGCGAAAAGAACATCATCAAGGTAGACACGATCTACAGACCGCAGGTGGGGCAGCAGGACATCTCCTTCGAGCTGATCCGTAATCAGGGACAGCTCCAGCCCGTCGCAGCCACGCTGGATACGTCGATTGACCTGACATGGAACTCTGGTCTGACATGGAACTCTGGAGAGAAATGGCCGGGAGGCACCGAGGCAGTAGTCACAACCTTCATTAACCGTAATGCGCAGACCGTTCAGGCGAGATGGACCGGGGATGCAAACATCGACCTGATTGGCTATCGCGTTCACTTCGAAGTCACGGAGCAATAACGATGGCAACCGTAGCTGGTATCACTCCACTGGTCTTGCCCGTAGCCGGTGCGGACATGGACGCCGAACCGATTACCAATCAGTTCACGAACGTGCTGTCGTTTCTGAATGAAGCAGCAAACTTCGACGAAGCCAACGCAGATCTGGTATCGGCTGACGGGCTGGCAGGTGTAAGCACAGCACAGACATTTACCGGCTTGAAGACGATGGAGAACACAGCCGCAGCCGCAGGAGGAGTCAGGACGGCTGGCAAATTCGGCCTCAACCCTACCTCGGGAACACCTGCAGCAAATGACGGTGTGCGTCTGGAGTTCTACGCTGACGATGCCGGTGGAGGCGTGTCCGCTATCGGTTACCTCGATGTCGTCATGACGACTGCTACCGCAACAGCTGAAGTCGGGCGCATCGATTTCTATGTAGCTGCTTCGGGTGGAGCTGTGTCACAGATCCAGATTACCGACGGGATCCTCCAGCCTACCACAGACTCTGATGTGAGCCTGGGCGTGACAGGCAATCGGTGGAGCAACTTATTTACCGATGCGGCCACGGTAGGCGGTACCCTCTCCAGCGGCGCTATTACATCAAGTGGCGTAATCACTGGAACAACAATTGAAGCAACGGGTGATACCTCTTCAGGGGATAACGCCGCAATAGGATATACATCAGCAGAAGGGCTTATTTTAACAGGACAAGGTTCTACCAGTGATGTGACCCTGAAAAATGATGCGGATACGACAGTATTCACAGTCCCCACAGGCACAGATGATATTTTATTCCCAGATTCTGCTAAAGGTATGTGGGGTGCGTCCAGCGATCTAACTGTATATCACGACGGCACCAATTCCTATATTACCAATTCTGAAGGTGCCCTAAAGATAGCAACGGAAACATCTGGAATAGCCGTAACAATCGGCCATAGTACGTCTGAAGTAACCGTGGCAGATAATTTGACTGTAACAGGGACATTGACAGGCACTTTAGCAACAGCCGCTCAGGGAAGCGTAACGAGCTTAGGGACTTTAACGGCCCTTACCGTAGACGATGTAGCCGTTAACGGTAAAATCATAACGATGACGGGGTCGGCCAGCGATACGGCAGTATTTACGGCAGGGACGCATGGCACACTGACCATCGAAACAACTGATGCGGCTGCGGCTGCGGCCAATATACAGATAACAGCAGACGGCACGGCAGAATTGGCAGGAACAACGGTTACCTTAGATTCTGGTGGCGATATAGAATTAGCAGCAGCTCCTTCGGGTGACGTGAACATCCCTGCCGAGATTGGCTTGACTTTCGGTGATGATGGGGAAAAGATCGAGGGTGATGGAACCAACCTGACAGCCACCTCCAGTGGCCTCCTCACGTTGACGGCAACGGGCAACACCGTAGTCACAAACAATGCTGTGGTCAGCGGCACCCTCGCCTCTGGTGCGCTGACGGTGACAGGGGCAATCCTTCCCAACGCTGACAATGGTGGCGCACTGGGTGCAAGCGGTACGGAGTGGAGTGACCTGTTCTTACATACAGGCGGTGTGATAGACTGGGAAGAAGGCGATGTGACGCTGACACACTCTGCAAACACTCTGACGGTGGCAGGTGGAACGTTAGCCACGGCTGCGCTGACAGCCACGACCATCACGGGTTCAGGTGTCTTGAGTATTGACAATACAACAGACTCGACATCGGGGACCGATGGATCGATTCATACCGATGGTGGGTTAGGTGTGGCAAAGAAAGCCGTTATTATTGGATCTATAGGTCAAAACATAAACCCCGAAGCGAAACACGCCAACCACACGTTATTCCAACAACAGCTTGGGGCAAGGTGGTCAAGCGGGGTCGCCGCAGGGTCTACGTCTGCGTGGTGGTATAATGCCTATGTCAATACCTCTGGTTTATATGAATACATTGCGTCAGACGAGGCGTGTGGAATTGAACAGGTTAATGGGCAGATCCGATTCAGTGTCTCCAATGCAGCAGGAACGGATGGAAACACATTTACTCCCGTTCAGGCGATGACGCTTACAAATGCCGGCGTTCTGAATATTGCTGGTCTTACCGCGTCCCAGGATGTTCAGACGGATGGTTCCAAGAACCTCACGTCGGTATCTGACATGACGTGGAAGAACGACATGGGAGTGGTAGACGGTGGCGTGAATATAGTTAAGCAACTGATGCCACGTTATTTCGACTGGAAGAACGACGCCAGCGGCATCATACCCACATCCGATTTAGTGAACGGCGTAATAGTCAAGAGGCCGCCGCAGCCACGCCTAGCCGGTTTTTTCTCGCAAGAAGTTTTCAAAGTCTTCCCCGAAGGCAGTCCCGGCGGTGCCAATACTGACGCTGAAGGCGTGGACCATTGGGGGCTTAATGGACGGGCACTGACAGCGGTAACGGTGGCGGCATTGCAAGAACTTATCACCAGAGTAGAGACATTGGAGGCAGCATGAGTGAAGACATGGAAAAAGATTTGTTGAACGTACGTACTCAGATCGCCAACATCCAGCAGGAGTTGAGCAAGGTGCAGCTTATGCAGACGAACCTCGCACGGTTGCAGGGCGTAGAGAGTTATCTGGCGGGGAAGCTGGACCCGGTGGAAGAAGCGGTGGAAGCACCCACAGAGGAGGCATAGATGTTCGGTTTTCTCAGCAAGATAGGCAAGGCGTATAGCTTGGTGGGCAAGATCAAGACGGCTATTGACGAAGGCAAAGACGTGGCTGAAGCCATCACCACTATGCGCAACAAGTATGCAGACCTGGATGACGACGCAAAGGCCGCATGGGACGAGGTAGATGAGTTCCTGGACAGCGTGCGGGCCATATTCTGATGAGCCGCCCACGGGGCAAGCACGGCGCGGTGGCGGCACGAATCTCTGCCATCCAGGCCAACAAGCGGCTGGTAAGTGAACGCTCTCGGAACGGGAAGGAGAAGCGGAGGCTGCTGGCATCCTTCGCTGACACGTCCACGAAACCGGCGAATTCGATTCAGAA
>Ga0302123_10000745_pt1 | contig 24651 bp, 19 predicted proteins | sample CB21_321_MG_FD_203109 | JGI IMG/M metagenome (GOLD analysis project Ga0302123, IMG submission 203109) | Marine microbial communities from Western Arctic Ocean, Canada - CB21_32.1 | ecosystem: Environmental > Aquatic > Marine > Oceanic | place: Canada: Western Arctic Ocean | collected 2017-09-28 | reverse complement strand
CGCCGCGTCGCCAAGCGCGCCGCTCTCCAGCAGCTCGTCGGCCAGCGCCTCGCGGAAAAAGAACCCCGCGGTGACGACGTGGTCGACGTGTCCAAGCCGTAAGAGCGCCAGGTCCCGGAGACTGGCCCGCACCGAGGTGCCCACGAGAAGGGCACCGGCGAGCACCGACACCGCCACTGCCACACCGGCGATGACCGCCAGGTTCGTGCGCCAGTAGTGTGTCAGGCTGCGCCGGACCAGGGTACCAAAGGTCATGTGTCCACCCGCTCCAGCCGTTGCCCGACCAGCCCGAACCGCAGCGAACACTTCGCCGCCAGCCCGGTGTTGTGAGTCACCACCACAAGTACCGTCTCCTGGCGCTGGTGCAGGTCGAACAGCATACCGGCCACCATGTCACCTGCGGCGCTGTCGAGGTTTCCGGTCGGCTCGTCACACAGCAGTAGCGGAGGCTGTCGGATGAGCGCGCGGGCCAGCGACACGCGCTGCCGTTCGCCCCCCGAGAGCTCCGCCGGCCGATGGTCGAGTCGGTCGGCCAGCCCGACGCGCTCGAGCAGCTCCCGGGCCCGGGCCGGCGCATCACGATCGGCGTCCCCCACCAAGGTCGGGATGAGCACGTTCTCGAGCACAGTGCATTGCGGAAGGAGCAGGTGATCCTGGAAGACGAACCCGACACGCCGGTTCCGGAACGCTGCCAGCTCGGCTGGCGGCAGCGTGAACGGATCGACCCCGTCCAGCGTGACGGCGCCGGATGTGGGCGGCTCGAGCGCGCCGAGAATGTAGAGCAGCGTGCTCTTGCCGCAGCCCGACGGCCCGACGATTGAGGCGGCCTCACCAGACCGGAGCGACAGCGACAGATTGCAGAGGATGTCGATCGGCCCGTGCGGGGTCGGATACGACTTGGCGAGGTTGGTGACTTCGAGCACTAGCACTCACACAGGCTGCTGAAGATCACCAGCCTGCAGGATTCGGGACTCAGGCGCCCCAACGATGGGCGCCGAAAGCCTGGGACGCCGGTCCGCACCAGCGCACTACGAGGCGCTCTGGAAGGCTCGCGGCCGGAAGAGAAAATCCACGATGTTCCCTTCGTGCGGCTGGAGCCAATTGAGCTTGGTCGTCGGTACCGGCCCGATGTTGAGCCGGTCGATGTTGCGCGCGTCGAGCAGCGCACGTTTGAACGCCGGGGCGTCGGTCAGCCCGGTCGCCACCAACGTCGTGCCGATGGAGGAGATCATCTTGTCTTGCGGACACTCGACCACCGTCACAAACGGATACATATACTCCTTCTTGGCCATCGCCACGTTGGGCGAGGCACAGTGCATGACCGTCGGACGCAGATAATCGCAGCGCTCCTGCGCGACGAGCCGGCCGCCATCCTGATACTTGGCGGAGACCTCCTCGACCCCGTCCTCCTTCAAGGCGTTGTCGATGTCAGCAGAGACCGCGGCCGCCTGCCCCGGCACGGTGAACGCTGCAAGCGCCGCCGCCGGGTCATCCGGGGGTAGCGGCGCGATAGGTCCCAGACGCTCGGCCACTGCCTCGGCGATCTCGCGTGTGTGCCGCGGAGCCCAGATGCCTGAGCAGTTGATGCACCCGCGGCCGCTGTTGATCAGCACGCTCTCGACCATCAGGTCGAGATACTGCTCCCACTCGTCGACCTGGTCCTCGCCGATGAGGATCTTGCTGAACCCTGGCCCGTGCACCTGCACACCCGGATTGCTGGCGTACTGCTCGACCGTTGCCGTGCCCCCGAAGATCAGGCTGCGCTGAGTGTTGTTGAGCACCGCGGCACCGACCTCGCCCAGGCCGGGATACAGCGCGATCGCTTCCTTCGGCACGCCGGCCTGGAAGAACGCCTGCGCCATCCGCCACGGTGTCCAAGGCTCCTGCGGTCCGGGCTTGAGCACCAGGCCGATCTGGAGCGGGATGATCGGCAGCCAGAGGCTGTGCACCCCTGGGGAATTCGACGGTAGCACCATACCGAGCACCGAAGTGGTCGCCTGGTAGCTGCGCATCACCCCATCCTCTTCCCCGTAGCCGCGGGTCAGGATGTCGTAGTCGAGCTTGCGGGTCAGCGACCTGAGCACCTCGTCGAGGTGTCCGAGCACGTATTCGAGCTTGCCCATATTCATGCGGCACATGTGCTCGGGCAGCCCAGTGGTCGCGGACTGTTGGCGCACGAAGTCATCGGGCGTCTGGGTGCCGTCACCCAGTGGCAGCTCGGCCGACGTGAAGAGCTCTCCGCCCTTCTTGACCATCGCCAGCAGATCCGCACAAGGGATATCGCGCAGCACGTTCCGGGCACGATCAGCCCCTTTTCGCATATCACGGGCGACGATACCCGGGTTGGCCTGGCTGACTTCGGCCACCGGCTCACCGGTCGCGAAATGCTCGACCTGTGTGGTCTCGAGACTCGTGTACGGCTGTCCCCACCGGAGAATCGGAAACTGAATCACGGTATATCGAAGCCTCAGGGTGCGACCGGTCGTTGGTCCGCCTACTCGTCAAGGTTGATGAAAGAGACAGTCAGCATCGGTGGTCGTCAGTACACGCCAACCGTCGTGGCGGAGGCCAACCGACTGAATGGTCGCACTCCGCTGACGCCGTCCCACGGGTACTGCGCGCACGGAGGCTCCCGCTCTCCCTCGTCACGCTCCTGGAAACGCGGCACGAAGAACTCCTTCGTAAGTGTCGTCAACATCACGCGCCCGGTGTCACCGTAGGCGACTACCCGGTCCGCGTCGTCGGCGTCCACGACCTGGATGACCGCGCGCGGTTGTGGCGCATAGTAGGTGATCTTGTATCCGTTCTCGGGACCACTCGGCGGACTCGCCGCCAGCCCCATCAGCGTATTGCCGTAAGTGGGCGTCATGTAGATGCCGTCGAGCAGCTCTTCGTGCGCAAACCGGTTCCACTGCGGCGTGAACTCTGTGCCACCGGCAAAAATGCCGGTGATGCCGGCTTCTTTCAGGCTCGCCCCGTCCGCCTCGAGCCGGTTGGCCAGCGACTCGAGCAGCTTCGGCGTCGTGAACATGCACCTGATGTCGTGCCCGGCCGAGAGCACCGTGACCGCCTGGTCGATGACGTGGTCCTGATACGCCTTCAGATGATCCATCCAGCCTTTCTTTATCAGCTTGATGACCCATCTGGGGTCGAGGTCCACACAGAAACAGATCCCGCCTCGATGCTGGGCCAGATGCTCGACCGCCAACCGGAGCCGGCGCGGACCACTTGGTCCCAGCATGAGCCAGTTGCTGCCCTTCGGGAAATACTCGTCGGGAAGGGTCTCAGAGAACAGCTCGTAATCGATGCGAAAGTCCTCCTGCGTCACCCGACTCTTCGGGATACCCGTGGTGCCGCCGGTCTCGAAGACGAAAGTCGCTCGATCGGCGTAGGCCTTGGGCACCCAGCGGCGCACGGGGCCACCTCGAAGCCACTCGTCCTCGAAGTGCGGAAACTTCGTGAGGTCGGCGAAACTCGTGACCTCCTGGCGCGGGTCCCACCCAGCCTGACTGGCCCAATCGAGCCAGAACGGACACCCGGTCGCTGGGTTGAAATGCCAGGCGATGATCTCGCGCACCCACGCGTCGAGCGCCGCGCCGGCCGCGATCGCCGTCGTTTCAGGTACCGGCCTCTCCGTACTCATGAACCCGTGATCTTACAGGATCAGACCGACACGAGCTGTTCGACCTTGGCGGCGAATACGAAGTCGCTTTCGGTCAGACCGTCGATCTTGTGGGTCCAGATCGTGACCTTGACCAGACCCCACGCCAGGACGATGTCGGGGTGATGGCCCTGCTCCTCGGCCATCTCTCCCACTCGGACCGTGAAATCCAGCGCCTGACGGAAGTCGTCGAACCGATGCTCCTTCTCGAGATGGTGCTCGTCGATCACCTGCCAACTGCCGCCCAGCTGCCGCTGATAGGCGACGAGCTCGTTCCCCGTCAACGGCGGCACGCCACCTCTACACGGTACGCACTGCTTCGATGCCAGCTCGCTCATTGTTCCTTGTTCCTTACCTGGGGCTCCGCCCCAAACTCCACGCCGAAGCTTCGCGGGGACACCTCGGACCCGCCCCGCTCCCTCGCGGGCGTGCATTATCGCGCGCCGTCACCACCCCGGACCAACACCCCACGTATTATAGTGACTCGAACGATCACCACTACGTCGACACAACTGAGGAGAACCACGATGGCCAATCAGGAGCAGGACTTCGCCAACCATGCCCGCTTCGTAGCACCGTATCACTACGTGGCGATGCCGATCTTGCTCGTTAACTTCGTCTGGTCTGTCGTCGGCCTGACAGGAGAGATCTCGTTCGACGCGCTCCTGAAAGTGCTGGTCGCGGTGGCGCTGATGATCGTCGCACTGTTCGCCCGTGTCTTCGCGTTGAAGGCTCAGGACCGCGTGATTCGCCTTGAGATGCGGCTGCGCATGCGAGAGCTACTGCCCGAGGACCTGCAGGGACGCATCAACGACTTCACGGCGACCCAGATGGTCGGCTTGCGGTTCGCCGGCGACGTCGAGTTGCCGGACCTGGCACGCAAAGTGCTGGACGAGAACATCGCGGCCGCCACTCCGATCAAGAAGTTGATCAAAGACTGGCAGGTCGACAACTGCCGCGTGTAGACCGATTACGACCGCTGGCCCTCGCTATACAATGCGGCCAGTCGTGCGCATTCTCTCCGTTCTGACGTCGGCGTTTCCGCTCTGGGTGCTGGCCGCCAGCATCCTCGCACTGCTCCGCCCGACGCTGTTTACCTGGTTCAGCGGCCCCCTGATCACAATCGGGCTCGGCGTCATCATGCTCAGCATGGGGATGACGCTCGGCTTTGAGGACTTTCGCCGAGTTGGCCGCGAGCGAGGTCGGGTGCTGCCCGGCGTGCTGCTCCAGTATACGGTGATGCCTGGGCTCGGTTGGAGCCTGGGACACCTCTTCGACCTTCCCACTCCATTTGCCGTCGGACTGATTCTGGTCTCCTGCTGCCCCGGTGGCACTGCGTCAAACGTCATCTCCTACCTAGCCAAGGCGGACGTGGCGTTGTCGGTCACGATGACGGTGCTGTCCACGCTTCTAGCGGCGCTGATGACGCCGACGTTGACGGCGCTCCTCGCGAGCAACCGTATCGACGTGCCGGCCGGTGGGCTCCTGCTGAGCACGGTGCAGGTGGTGATTCTTCCGGTCGTCGGTGGCATCCTCATGAAGTGGCGGTTCCCGCGCGCCATCGAGGCGGTGCTGCCGGTCGCGCCGCTCGTGGCTGTGGTCACCATTACCCTGATGGCCGCCTCGATCATTGGCGCCGGACGGACACAGATTCTCGAGGCCGGCCCACGACTCGTACTCGCTGTACTCAGCCTGCACGTGTTTGGGTTTTTGGTCGGCTATGCGGCCGGAAAGGGGTTCCTCGGCCATGAGATCGCGGCGCGAACCGTGTCGATCGAAGTAGGGATGCAAAACTCTGGGCTCGGCGTGGTGCTGGCGCAGCAGAACTTCGCAAGCCCGCTGGTGGCGATTCCGAGCGCCATCTCCAGCGTGTTCCACTCGCTGGTCGGCAGCCTCGTGGCGGCCTGGTGGCGACGTTCCGCACCCACAGAGCAGGAACGGCCCTAGCAGCCCGTGGCTATGTGGAAGCGACCGCTCGCCCGACCAACGCGCGCAGGTCGGGCGCGAGGTCGAGCGCGAGCGCGGCGCGACGGCCGTCGTTAGACATTTTTGGCCACGTCTTTCGCAGCACCCCGAGCAGCTTCGCTTCCTCCTGCTTTGGGACGAAATCGGACAGGTAGTGCGCCAGGAAGACGAGACAGATCACATCCTCGAGCAGTTGCACGTCGAGGTCGGTCTTCAACCGCTCCTTCCGCAGAAGCGATTCGACCCGCGCAACCGTGGCGTCGTCGTACCCGACGTCCCGCAAGATAGCGCCAGCGGTCGATGCGTGGAACCGCGCCAGATCGGTGCGCCACCGGCGATAGCCGTCGCGACCGTCCGGATAGTCGGTGCGGGGAATGGTCCAGCGCCGGATATGCTGGCAGCGGGCGGCCAGGCGCACCGGCTCTGAAGCGTGCGGACAGAACCGGTCGAGAGTGGCGGTCATCCGACGGGCATAGAGCAGCTCTTTCGGCTGTTCCACGCCATCGGCGACCTCTCTATTGGGGTCCTCGCGGTTCGCCGTATCAAAACGCTCGATCGCGCGGTCGAACCGATCCTGGGATGAAGAAGTCGGCGGAACCATCGATGTCCCTATGCGTACCCGCCATAGCCTCAGTGAAGGCGGACTATCTCCTTCGATCTCACGGCTTCCCGACGACGTAGCCTTCCTTCTCCAGGTGCAGAACGATCTGCTGTGCTGCCTCTTCGGCGGTCAGGTCGGCGGTGTCGATGATGATCTCCGCGTCTTCCGGCGCCTCATACGGATCCGAGATCCCGGTGAACTCCTTGATGATCCCGGCTCGCGCCTTGGCGTAAAGCCCCTTGCGGTCCCGCTGCTCGCACACCTCGAGAGATGTGGCAACGTGGACAACCATGAACCCGCCAAGCGGCTCGATCATGGCGCGCACCTGCTTACGGACGGCGTCAAACGGCGCGATCGGCGCGCAGATGGCGGCCCCGCCGTTCTTGGTAATCTCGGAGGCGACATACCCGATTCGTCGGATGTTGATGTCGCGGTGCTCACGCGAAAACCCAAGCTCGGACGACAGGTTCTTACGCACCAGGTCGCCGTCGAGCAGGGTCACGGACCGGCCGCCCATTTCGAGCAGCTTCACGAGCAGCACGTTGGCGATCGTCGACTTGCCAGACCCGGACAACCCCGTGAACAGCAGCGTGAACCCCTGCTGGGAGCGGGCCGGATGGCTGCGCTTCAGCTCCTCGGCGACGGTCGGGAAGGTAAACCAGTCTGGAATCTCCTTCCCCTGGGCTAACCGATCGCGTAGCTCGGTGCCCGATAGGTTCAGCTTCCGTTTTCCCTCGGGCACCTCATCGATCGGCATGTACGAGTCGGTCTCCTCGACGAACACCATCAACTTGAACGGCACCATCGCGACGCCAATCTCCGCCTCGTGTGTGCTCAACAGCTCCTGCGCGTCGTAGGGACCATAGAAGGGGGTGCCGCTCGAGTCGCTCCCCGGACCCGCGTGGTCGCGACCGACGATCAGATGGGTGCACCCGTGGTTCTTCCGGATGATTGCGTGCCAGACCGCTTCGCGCGGACCGCCCATGCGCATCGCCAGCGGCAGTAGCGACAGCATCGCGGTTTTCTGCGGATAGCGCGGTAACAACGCCTCGTAGCAGCGTACCCGGGTGTAGTGGTCGACGTCTCCCGGTTTCGTCATGCCAACGACCGGGTGAATCAGCAGATTGGCCTCGACCTCCTTGGAGGCACGCAGCGTCAGTTCCTGATGCGCCCGGTGCATCGGGTTGCGGGTCTGAAACGCGACGATCTTGGTCCACCCTAGCTTGGCGAACGCCGCCCGCAACTCGGCCGGCGTGTGTCGCAGTTCCTTGTAGTCGTAGTGCGAGACCGGATGCAGCCCCTCGAGCCGTCCGCCGACGTAGACCGGCTCAGTGCGGTCGAGCAGGTGCGCCACGCCGGGATGCTCGCTGTTGGTGGTACCGAATACCGCCTGGGCCTCCGCCTCGCGGTCCGGGCGCCACACGTCCTCGACGTGGAGCACGGCCAGCATGACCCCTTCCGCGTCGCGCAACGCCAGGTGAGACCCGGTCGACAGCTTGTCCGCCGTCGCCGCCGGGAGGTCGAGCGTGATCGGCATCGGCCACAACGTCCCGTCCGCGAGGCGCATGTTGGCGCAGACCTCAGTGAGGTCGCTGGAGGTCATAAATCCCGTCAGGGGGGAGAATCCGCCGCTGAGCAACAGCTCGAGGTCGCACAGTTGGCGGGGGGTGACGTCGTGCGACACCCAGTCGCGCGACTCCGCCCGGATCTCCTCGGCACGAGCCGACGAGGCAATCAGGTCGACGAGCGTCCCGCCGTGCGGGGCAATGAGATGGTCTGACAACGTGATGACTCCTTGGCAATCCAGGCGGACCACAGTGGCAGGTCCCGGTCTGCAGTGACGAATGAGGGAGATAGCGAGGCGACAGAACCCAGGTCAGAATCCTGAGCCGTGTTGACGACCGCTTCGATACTATCAGGCTATCACAATTTTCGCGTTCGCAAGATCGTCGGCGGACAGATCCGCCACGACGTCTGCACGTATCCTCCTGACTCGTCGCATCACTCGGCCAGCGCGTACGTCCCCGGCTTGAGCCCGACAACGAAGCTCCCGTTCTTCAACGACGGCTTGTTGTAGCGGAGCGTCCCCGGGTGGGGCTCGGGATACCCGGAATTGCGATACACGCAATCGCCTGCGGCCACGTCCCATTCCATCGTCGGACCGAGCCGCGGATAGACGTCGGCCCGACCGTCGGCCACCAGGCAAAACTTCAGGGAACTGCCGCTCTTGACCCGTTCGGCGATCGTCACCTGTTCGAGAAACGTCTCGAGGGCGGGACTGGGGTGCGACCGGCTCTCCACGACACGCAATGGTTTGGACAGATCGGACAGAGTCGACCGGAGCCGTTGCGGCTGCCCGTCGCCCTCACGCTTCCAGGCGCCCTCCCCCGTCCGCCCGTAGTACAACAGGCCGGACGCCGGCGCTACCACCACGCCAATTACCGGCTCGCCATCCTCGATCAGGGCGATATTCACGGTGAACTCGTCGGTCCGCTTGATGAATTCCTTGGTCCCGTCGAGTGGGTCGACGAGCCAGTAGCGCGACCATGCGCGCCGCTCCTCATAGGTCGGCAGCTCGTGCTCCTCGGACAGATAGGGAATCGTGTCGTCGAGCCGTTGCAGCCCGTCCCGGATGATCGCCTCCGCCGCGAGGTCCACGCCGGTCACGGGTGACCCGTCCGACTTCTCCCTTACCCAGGTATCCCGGTCGCGGTAGTGCCTGAGCACCACCTCGCCGGCACGGAGCGCCACGTCGTTAACCTCATTGGTCGTCACCATCCTGAAGCGCAGTGTACCGCTCGTCCCGGCCGAGCGACAAATGCGCACCCGCTGGCGCCTTGACGCTCGCTTGCTACTCCACCGTAGAGGAGTTCATCAACCACGCCCTCGAGTAGGCTTCTCCGTGCTGTCGATGGTGTTCGGGTTCGCCTTCAAAGGAGTGCTGGGCGTTGAGGTGTGATGCACCGGTTCAACCCGCACAGCCCGTTCGAGCCACCTCCTCCCCTACAAATACGATGCGGGCGCTGACCCGAGCGCGCACGCCCCGCAGCGTGGGGAATCAGCGGTTTTGCGTGATCGACGGTGCCGGGTCTGCGACGTCGCCCTTCCTGCCTGAAATCCGGTCTCCGAGGTCGACTCCGTCGCTGAGCGCTTGACGAATCGCAACACCGCGAGGTACAAAGAGAGAGTTGTGACCATCTACGCGCGAGCCTCCTGTTGCTGTTGTACGGTGGCCCTCTGGGCCCCCGAGCTGACGGTCGTCTCGCGCTGAGGTATCACAACCTAGACTGGCAACATTCGGAGCGAGAGACCAAAAGCCCAGGGGCAGCAGCCCTGGGTTTTTTTTTGCCATGCGCTTGGCGTAATCGGACCGGAGGATATGATGTTCAAAGAATCAGCGATGCGGTCGGTGCTCAAAGCAATCTCGTGGCGCGTGCTCGCCACATTGACCACGACGATCCTGGTCTATCTCTTCACTCGTAGCACCGAAATTGCCGTGACGATCGGCCTGCTCGAGGCAGTTGCGAAGATGGCGTTGTACTACTTTCACGAGCGGTTCTGGAACCAGCTCAACGTTGGCCGCCGACCGGCTGGCCATCACACAGGCAGCGCTCTCGACGCCGCACCGGGAGCGCTGAACCAGGAACCCTAATGACCAACACGCTGGATCATCCCGACTCCACACATCTAACCGCATCGGGCCGGGCGCTCGAAGGGACGAGCCCGCTCGAGGTCCTGCAGTGGGCCGTTGACCGTTTCGGGTCGCGGCTGACCTTCGCCACGGGCTTCGGTGCGGAAGGCTGCGTGCTGATCGACCTGATTGGACGGCATCGTCTGCCGATCGACGTGTTCACGCTTGACACCGGGCTCCTGTTCCCTGAAACCTACGACCTCTGGCGGCGTCTCGAGGAACGATACGCGCTCACGATCCGCGGCGTGCACCCCCAGTTGACCGTCGATGAGCAGGCGGCGGCCCACGACCCCGAACTCTGGACCCGCCACCCCGATCGGTGTTGCGAGATGCGCAAGGTGAGCCCGCTCGTGGCTGAACTCAGCGGGTTCGACGCGTGGATCACCGCGATTCGACGGGACCAGACGGCCCGCCGCGCCGACGCGCTCGCCGTCGAGTGGGACCAAAAGTTCGGCCTTGGCAAGGTGAATCCCCTCGTCCGCTGGACCAAGAAGGATGTCTGGTCTCATCTGCTCCAGCACGATGTGCCCTACAACCCGCTGCACGACCGTGGGTACCCGAGCATTGGATGTCTGCCCTGCACCAGCGCCGTGGACGCTGGCGAGGACGACCGGGCTGGGCGCTGGCGCGGGGAGCCCAAAACCGAGTGCGGTATTCATGCGCCGATGGCGGCCGCACCAGACGAGAAGAACGCCGGTTCGCAGTCCTGAACCCGGCCCAGCCCACGTCGATTGGCGCTCGATGGTCACCACGGGCTGCTACATGGCGGGACTCTACATGAGCGCAGCAGTACCTCTGTTCCCGGCGTTCCTGAAGCTGGCCGACCGTCCAGTCGTCATCGTCGGTGGCGGACCGGTCGCGACCGCCAAGCTGAGCGCCCTGCTCGAGGCCAACGCGCGGGTCACGGTCGTCGCGCCTGAGGTGACGCCGACGATCGCCGGGAGCGGGGTGACGATACGCCGCCGTTCCTTTATAGCGTCTGACCTCGACGACGCCTGGCTGGCAGTGGCAGCCGCACCACGCGGGGTCAACCGGGTCGTGGCGGAGGCCGCCGAAACCCGGCGCGTCTTCGTCAACGCCGTGGACGACCCGCCTCACGCCAGCGTCTATCTGGGAGGCGTGGTGCGACGCGGTGGCGTGACGGTGGCGATTTCGACCAACGGCCAGGCGCCGGCGCTCGCCGGTCTCATCCGACAGGCGCTCGAGACCCTGCTGCCAGAGGACGAGGTGGAGCGGTGGATGTCGGTCGCCCGGGACCAGCGCGCCGAGTGGACCCTGGCAGGCATTCCGATAGACCAGCGGCGACCTCTGCTCTTGCGCGCACTGGCCAGTCTCTACGAAGATCGGTAGGAGTCGTGATGATCACGGGTTTCGTCTCGCTTGTCGGCACCGGACCAGGAGACCCGGACCTCCTGACCATCCGAGCGCTCGACCGCCTCCAGGCGGCCGACCTTGTGCTCTATGACGCACTGGTTGCCCCCGAGGTAGTCGCCCTCGCCGAAGGTGCGCAGCGGTTCTCGGTCGGCAAGCGCGCGGGCCGCCAGTCGGTAAGCCAGGACACGATCACGCGCGTCATGGTGCGAGCGGCGCGCCGGGGGCGCCGCGTGGTACGGCTGAAATGTGGCGATCCGTATGTGCTCGGGCGAGGGAGCGAAGAAGCCGTGGCGCTTCACACGGCCGGTATCCCGTTTGAGGTAGTGCAGGGCCTAACGACGGCGATCGCCGCGCCGGCGCTGGCCGGGATCCCGGTCACCCACCGCGGTCTGACCTCCGGGTTCGTCGTTGTGTCGGGCCACGACGAGTCGAGCTTCCGACCGGTGCTACGCTCGCTCGCCCCGGGGTCGCTGACGGTGATCGTGCTGATGGGACTGGCGCATCGCGGCGCGGTCGCGGTCTGTTTGATCGAGCATGGGTGGCCGCCCGATACGCCCGCCGCCGTCGTCTTCGCGGCGGCGACGCAACGCGCGCGCACGTGGGTGGGCACCCTGGAACACCTGGGGACGGCCCCGGGCGCGACCGATCCGGACGAACCGGGCACGATCGTCATCGGGGATGTTGTTGACCTGCGCGCGGTGCTCGCCAGCGACGGTAAACTCCAAACCGACGAGAGCAGACGGAGCGCATCCTCGCGTGCGGATGTCTAGCAGTCCGTGTGTCCGGTCGACGTGGCGACCGTAGCATCCGAATTGTGAGGAAGGGCCAATGATGACCTGGAAGGAAGCACTGGGCGACCGCATACCAGCGGACCTGGGGCGTGAGATCGACGCCTACGAGAGCCAGATCGCCCTGAAGGGCCAGGGTAAAATCGACGACAAGGTGTTCGCCGAGACCCGCTTGCGACGTGGCGCCTACGGACAGCGCTACGACAACGGCCAGCGGAACGACGGCACCGGCGTCAAGGCACTACCGTTTCCCTCGAATGGACAGACCAAAGGGCCCGATACCGTCTGGGACGCGCCCGGGATGCAACGGATCAAGATCCCGTTCGGCGGGCTCACGACCGACCAGATGGACACCCTTGCGGATCTATCCGAGGAATACAGCGACGGCGTGTGCCACATCACCACCCGTCAGGACGTCCAGCTCCACTATATCCACATCGATGACACCCCTTCGCTGATGCGGCGTCTCGCCGCGACCGGTATCACAACCCGCGAGGCGTGCGGCAACACCGTCCGCAACGTGACCGCCTGCCCCATCGCCGGAGTCTGCCGCGACGAGTCCTTCGATGTCACGCCGCATGCCGAAGCGTCGATGCGTTTCCTGCTCGGCCACCCCGATGCCCAAGACTTCGGGCGCAAGTTCAAGGTAGCGTTCTCCGGCTGCCGACCGCACGCTTGCGGGCTTGTCACCATGCACGACTTTGGCGCGATCGCGGTGACCCGCGAAGTGGCCGGCATCGAGCAACGCGGCTTCGAGGTGCATGTGGGAGGCGGGCTCGGGGCCGTACCTCACAAGGCCCAGCTGTTCGAGCCGTTCATGACCGAAGACGAGATTCTGCCGACCCTCCAGGCGATAGCCCGGGTGTTCGCGCGGCTGGGGGAAAAGAGCAACCGCGCACGGGCTCGTATCAAGTTCCTGGTGGCGCAGCTCGGCATCGATGAGTTCCGGCGGCTAGTGCTCGAGGAGCGGGCCGCACTGGCGTACGATGACCAGTGGACCACCTATCTGGATGGCCTGGCGGCCTACGGCGAGCAACCGCTCAAGACCGGGCAGTCCCTCGACGTGGAGTTGGGATCGCCAGCCTTCAATGCCTGGGCACGCACCAACGTGTATCACCAGCGTCAGCCTGGCTATGCGGTAGCGACCGTGAGTCTGCCGCTTGGCGACCTGAGCGGCTGGCAGCTCCGGCGTCTGGCGAGCGTGGCGCGACGGTTCGTCGGTGACACCGTCCGAACCACGGTCGAACAGAACATCGTACTACGGTGGGTGCGCGAGTCGGATCTGCCGGCGCTCCATGGCGAGCTCGAGTCGATTGGACTGGCGAGACCCGGGGCCGGGTCAATCGCGGACATCACCGCGTGCCCCGGCACAGACACCTGCAAGCTGGGTATCGCGTCGTCGCGTGGGCTGGCGGCCGAGCTCGAGCGCCGGCTTGGCGAACAGATGGACACGTTGGATGAGCAGGTTAAACAGCTGCGGATCAAGATCAGCGGCTGCTTCAACTCGTGCGGACAACATCACATCTGCGACCTGGGGTTCTACGGGGTCAGCCGCCACGTTGGGGGTCACATCGTGCCCCACTTCCAGGTGGTGCTCGGTGGCAAGTGGGTCGACAACGGCGCCGCCTACGGGCTCGCCATCGGCGCGGTGCCCTCGAAGAATATCCCGAAGGTGGTCCAACGCATCACGGACCGCTTCGTGCAGGAAAGGCAGGGAGCGGAGACGTTCTTCGACTTTACGGAACGGGTTGGCAAGCGGGCGCTACGAGAGATGCTGGAAGACCTGACCACGGTACCAGCCCACGAAGCAGGTCCGGAATTCTACCGGGACTGGGGCGACCCGCGCGAGTTCGGTATAGGCGACATGGGTGTGGGCGAATGCGCCGGGGAGGTGGTCTCCTTGACCGAATTTGACCTCGTGGGCGCGGAGACCCAGGTCTTCGAAGCGCAGCTCCAACTCGAAGCGGACGACTTCGCGCAAGCGGACGCGCTGGCCTACGGGGCGATGCTTCAGGCCGCCAAAGGGCTGATCAAGTCTGAGTTCATTGACATCTCGGACGACCCAAACCGAATCGTCAGCGAATTCCGGACACGCTTCTTCGACACCCAGATCTTCTTCGACAAGTATGCCGGCGGGAAATTCGCACAATATCTCTTCCGGCGTCACGCTCGAGGCGAACAGTCGGCCGACCGCGACACGGCCCGTCGGCTCATCGAAGAAGCCCAGCTCTTCATGGAAGCCACGCACGCCTGTCAGGCGCGACTGGCGAGTCAGCCAGTGACCCCACCGGCGATCGCGGGGAGGACGTAGGTGAAGCCCATCAGTACTCCCGCCACTGCGCCCGACATCGCAGGCCTGCAACGGATCGGCCTGAAGATCTTTCTCGACACTGAGTCGGTGCTCGATCCCGGCGACATCATCCCTATATTTCACCGCTGGATTCAGACACAGGCAGTGGACGGTCTGCTCATTGACGTCGCTGACTACTCCCACATGGCGACCGGACCCTGTGTCTTGCTCGTGGCCCACGAAGGACACTACGTGCTGGACCGAGCCGGAGGGCGGCTCGGTCTGCAGTACGCAAGGCGGCAACCCCTCGATGGCCCGCTGTCGGACAGGCTGGCCACAATGGGTCGGCTGCTGTTGCGCGCCGGCCGGCTGCTCGAAACTGACCCGTCGTTGCCGAGACCCGCACGGTTCCGTGGCAACGAAATTGAGTGCGTGGCCAACGACCGCCTGCTGGCCCCGAATCGGGCCGAGACGCTCACGGCATTCCGCCCAGCCCTAGATGCGTTCCTGACTACCCTGTCGGCCGGCGCCACCTGGACCTTGACGCGCGAGCCAGACTCGCGCGCACGATTCGAAGTGCTCGCGAACACTCCAGACGCCGCAACGCTCGACACCATTGCCGGGCGACTCTAGCGACGAGGCACCGCAGACCGGTGGGCTCAATTAGTCTGTGCCCGATGCCTGTATTCGGCGCGTGTCGCCTCTATAATTTTCATTAGAATTCCTAATAACTGGCATCGAATGTATTAGCACTTCATGTGATACAGTAGTCAGTCCCATGCACGTCGAAACGCTTAATATTTTCTGCGACGTAGTCCGCCATCAGAGTTTCTCCCGCGGGGCGGAGGCGAACTCGGTCAGTCAGTCGGCCGCCAGTCAGGCGGTACGACAGCTGGAGAAGCACCTCGGCGCACAGCTCATCGACCGTTCGAAACGACCGTGGGTGCTGACACCGGAAGGCAAGGTGTTTTTCAAGGGTTGCCAGGAGATCGTCGAGCGCTATCACGAGCTGGAGAACGCAGTACAACGCCGGCAGACCCCCTCAGGGCACACCGTCCGGCTGGCCGCGATCTACTCGGTTGGGCTACACGACCTGAGCCAGTATGTGGACCGGTTTCATGCCCTCGTTCCGGGCGCAGGCGTCAACCTGGAGTACATGCACCCGGACGAGGTCTCGCAGCGGATTCTGAATGACCAGTCGGATCTCGGACTTATGTCTTTCGTCACGTCTGGCCGGGAGTTCACGGCCATTCCCTGGCAGCGCCAGCTCATGGTGGTCGCCTGCCCCCCGACGCATCGGTTTGCGCGGATGGCCGCCGAGCAAGGCGGCGTGCGGCCGGTCGACTTGGCGAGAGAGCGATTCATAGCATTCGACCGTGAATTGCCGGTCCGACGCGAGGTCGACCGGTTCCTCAGGCGATACGACGTAGAGGTCGATGTCACCGCCGAGTTCGACAACATCGAGACGATCAAGCAGGCGGTCGACGAGGGCGCCGGAATCGCCGTCCTGCCGGAACCGACGCTGCGACGCGAAGTGCAACGGCGAACGCTGGGGCAGGCGCAGTTCATCCTGCCGCCTGGCGAACAGACGTTGGTCCGGCCGCTCAGCATCGTGCATCGCCGCAATCGCCGACTGAACCCGGCGGTCACAGAATTCATCACATTGCTCCAGAGCGGTACAGAGGACACCCCGGCCCAGCAGGTCTCCGCACCGCCCAAGACCGTCACGCGACTGCGCGCCAGCGACCGCCGGACATCGTCCAGCGTCCAGGCCCGTCCGGCCTCCCACGCCACAGGGGGGGCCAACCTATGACGCGCCCCGATCAGGCGTTGCATGCACCGGGCTGCCAGGGCCTGTACGACCCCCGGTGCGAGCATGACTCCTGCGGTGTCGGCTTCGTCGTTAATATCAAAGGCGTTCGCTCGCACAAGCTCGTGGAACAGGCGCTTGAAGTGGGGCTCAACCTGATGCATCGTGGGGCATGCGGGTGCGAGACCAACACGGGCGACGGTGCCGGCCTGCTGTTGCAGCTGCCCGACAAATTTCTGCGTCGCGAGACGGCCACACTCGGCTTCGCACTGCCAGCCACCGGAGAGTACGGCGTCGGCATGCTGTTTCTTCCCCGCCGGAGGGGCGAACGCGCCCGCATCGAAGCGCTTGTGTCGCGAATCGTGGAGGAGGAATCGCAGATACTGCTCGGCTGGCGGGACGTCCCAACCGACAACAGCCCGATCGGCGAAACCGCCCGTCATGGCGAGCCCGCCATATGCCAGGTGTTCATCGGCCGGGGCAGTGGTATCGGCGAGGGTCCGGACGCCAAGGCACGCTTCGAGCGAACGCTCTACATTATCCGGAAGCGGATAACTCGGGAGGCCGACGCGCTGGCGCTGTACGAGTCGCACCTGTTCTATATCGCCAGCTTGTCGTCACAGACCATCGTCTACAAGGGCATGCTGATTGCCGACCAGGTGACAACCATGTTCCCTGACCTGGTGGACCCGGACATGGAGTCGGCGCTCGCGCTCGTCCACTCGCGGTTCAGCACCAATACGTTCCCATCATGGCCGCTGGCGCACCCGTATCGCTACATTGCGCACAATGGTGAGATCAACACGCTACGCGGCAATATCAACTGGATGCGAGCCCGCGAGGCGTTGTGCGAGTCGGACCTCTTCGGTGACGACCTCAAGAAACTGTTCCCGGTGGTTCGGGAGGGGCAGAGCGACACCGCCACGTTCGACAACGTGCTCGAGTTCCTGGTGATGACCGGCCGGTCGCTCCCTCATGCGATCCTGATGATGATCCCGGAGCCCTGGAGCAAGCACGAGTCGATGTCCCCAGACCGGAAGGCATTCTACGAGTACCACGCTTCGTTGATGGAAGCGTGGGACGGTCCCGCGTCAATCGCGTTCACGGACGGCACGGTCGTTGGCGCCGTACTCGACCGCAACGGGCTGCGGCCATCCCGCTACTATGTGACCACCGACGATATCGTCGTCATGGCCTCCGAGGTCGGCGTGCTCGATATCCCGCCCGAGAACGTGCGGGTCAAAGGACGCCTGCACCCGGGCCGGATTTTCCTGGTCGACACGGCGCAAGGTCGCATCATTAACGACGAGGAGATTAAGGCGGATCTGGCGGCGGAACATCCCTATCGAGAGTGGCTCGACACACACGTCATCCACATTCGAGACCTGGCTGACGCTCCCTACGCAGCACCGTCCGACCGCGAGTCAATCCTGCGACGTCAGCGGGCGTTCGGCTACACGGAAGAGGACTTGCGGCTGCTGCTTGGCCCGATGGCCGCAACCGGGGCCGAGCCGATTGGGTCTATGGGCACCGACACAGCGCTAGCGGTGCTGTCGGATCGACCGCGACTGCTGTACGACTATTTCAAGCAACTGTTCGCCCAGGTCACCAACCCGCCGCTCGACGCAATCCGGGAGGAGCTCGTCACCGACATGAGCTCGACACTGGGCCCGGAGCGGAACCTCCTGAAGCCGAGTCCGGAATCCTGTCACCAGATCCGCATCGACTACCCGATCCTCGACAACGAGGAGTTGGCGAAACTGCGGCATAGCGCCGACCCGACACTGCGCGCCGTGACGCTGCCGATGTTGTTCGACGCCGGCGGAGGAGCGGCAGGGCTCGAGCACGCAATGGACAGGCTGTGTCGTCAGGCCGGCGAGGCAGTTGAGGCGGGGTACTCCTTGCTGGTGCTCTCGGACCGCGGAGTCGACACCGAACATGCGCCGATCCCGAGTCTGCTGGCGACCGCCGGTGTCCATCACCATCTCGTACGCGAAGGGCGGCGCACCCGATGCGGGTTGATCATCGAATCGGGTGAAGCGCGAGAGGTGCACCACATGGCGCTGCTCCTCGGTTACGGCGCCGGGGCCATCAACCCGTACCTGGCGTTCGAGACGATCGAGGAGCTGACCTGTGAGGGGGAGGTGCCCGGCATCGATCCACCCCAGGGCGTCCGGCATCACATCCGTGCCCTCACCAAGGGCGTGCTGAAGGTGATGTCGAAAATGGGAATTTCGACACTGCAGAGCTATCGCGGCGCGCAGATATTCGAGGCCGTGGGGCTGCACAAGGCGTTCGTCGACCGCTACTTCACATGGACGGCATCGCGGGTCGGCGGCATCGGCATCGACACGATCGCCACCGAGGTGCACCGCCGACATCAGCGGGCGTTTCCGACACGTGGCGACGAGGGGTGCGAACTGGACAGTGGCGGCGAATACCAGTGGCGCCGCGACGGCGAGTATCACCTGTTCAATCCGGAGACGGTCTACAAGCTCCAGCACGCCACCCGGAGCGGGCAATACGAGGTCTACCAGGAATACGCGCAGCTGGTAAACGAGCAGAGCCGGCAGCGCGCGACGCTGCGCGGCCTGTTCGACCTACGGCCGGCCGATACACCAATCACGATCGACCAAGTGGAACCAGTCGAGTCGATCCTGGCACGGTTCTCGACCGGAGCGATGTCATACGGGTCGATCAGCGCGGAGGCGCACGAGACCCTTGCCATTGCGATGAACCGGCTCGGCGGCAAGTCCAACACTGGTGAGGGCGGGGAAGATTCGGCGCGATTCACGCCGGACGCCAACGGCGATCTACGACGGAGCGCGATCAAGCAGGTCGCGTCCGGACGGTTCGGGGTGACCAGCGAGTATCTGGTCAACGCCGACGACCTGCAGATCAAGATGGCGCAAGGGGCAAAGCCGGGTGAAGGCGGACAGCTGCCAGGGTTCAAGGTCTACCCGTGGATCGCAAAGGTGCGCAATTCGACCACAGGGGTGCCGCTGATCTCGCCTCCGCCGCATCACGACATCTATTCGATTGAGGATCTCGCCCAGCTTATTCACGACCTAAAGAACGCGAACCCCCGGGCTCGGGTTCACGTGAAGCTGGTCGCCGAGATGGGTGTCGGCACGATCGCGGCCGGGGTAGCCAAGGCGCACTCGGACGTGGTGCTGATCTCGGGACACGACGGCGGTACCGGCGCGGCGCCGCTCACGAGCATTAAACACGCCGGCGTGCCGTGGGAGCTTGGGCTGGCGGAGACACAGCAGGTCCTGGTGTTGAACCGGCTGCGTGAACGGATCGTGGTGCAGGTGGACGGGCAGATGAAAACCGGCCGCGATGTCGTCGTCGCGGCGCTACTCGGCGCCGAAGAGTATGGTTTCGCAACCGCCCCGCTTGTGGTGTCCGGGTGCATCATGATGCGGGTCTGCCATCTCGACACCTGTCCGGTGGGTATCGCGACCCAGAACCCGGAGCTGCGAAAGCACTACACTGGCCGGCCCGAGTTCGTGGAGAACTATTTCCGGTTTGTGGCCGAAGAGGTTCGCGAGCTCATGGTGACCTTGGGCTTCCGGACCATAGAAGAGATGGTCGGTCACGTGGACCGTCTGGACACCACCAAGGCCATCGACCACTGGAAGGCCACGGGGCTGGATCTATCCCAGATCCTGCACGATCCTGACGTCCCAGCAACGGTAGCTAGACGCGCCGTCCGGAAGCAGGACCACGGGCTGGAGCGCGCGCTCGACAACACGCTGATCGAGCGGTGTAAACCGGCGATCGAGCAACAAACGCCCGTGTCGTTCAGTCTGCCGATCCGGAACGTCAACCGCACCACCGGAACGATGCTTGGATCCGAGGTAACCCGTCGATGGGGACGCGACGGGTTGCCAGACGGCACGATTGCCATCAGGTTCACCGGGTCGGCCGGACAGAGCTTCGGGGCGTTCGTCCCCCGTGGGATCACGCTGACCATCGAAGGTGACGCCAACGACTACTTCGGCAAGGGTCTCTCGGGCGGACGGCTCATGATCTTCCCACCCCGCGCCTCCACGTTCGTTGCAGAGGAGAACATCATCATCGGCAATGTGGCACTCTACGGCGGCACCGGCGGCGAGGCGTTCGTGCAAGGCATAGCCGGTGAGCGCTTCTGCGTTCGGAATAGCGGCGTGCACGCGGTGGTCGAAGCTGTCGGCGACCACGGGTGTGAATATATGACTGGCGGGCGGGTCGTGATTCTCGGACGCACGGGACGGAACTTCGCCGCGGGGATGAGCGGTGGGATCGCCTACGTCCTCGACCGGGATGGTGACTTCGCGACCCGATGCAACAAGGACATGGTCGACCTCGAGGAGCTCGGCGACGACGACGCGGCCTTCGTGCGGAAGCTGATCACCCGCCACGTCGACCACACGACGAGCCCGCGCGGGCAGCGCGTGCTTGACAGCTGGACCGAGCTGCGCGCGAGCTTCGTCAAGGTGATGCCGCGCGACTACAAGCGGGTCCTGCTGGCAGAGGCCAGGGCGCGAGCCGAGTCCAGGGAACTGGGGTTCGCCGAGCTGGTCGGGACCGCCGCATACTGATGGATGACTTCCAGGAGGCAGGCGAAGCTTGAGTGCTTCGCCGTCTTCCCTCTTTACCGGCGACCGCTTTCCGAGCCTCGTTCAGACCAGCTTTCTGATAAGTTAGAGGGTCCGCGCCACCGTCACGACGGCCTCGTCTTGTCGCTGAGGCTCGTCGTGAGTGTGTCTCCCTCGGGGGGCGACGCTGGCGGATCGACATCATGGGCAAGATCAAAGGTTTCATCGAGATCGACCGGCGCAAGCAATCGACCCGTCCCGTCGAGGAGCGGCGCCACGACTGGCGCGAGGTCTATCTCCCGTACGCCACAAAGGACCTGCAAGACCAGGGTGCCCGCTGCATGGATTGCGGGGTCCCGTTCTGTCACGAGGGGTGCCCGCTCGGCAACTTCATCCCTGACTGGAACGACCTCGTGCACCGAGCTAAGTGGCAGTCCGCGATCGACCGTCTCCACAAGACCAACAATTTTCCGGAGTGGACCGGCCGGCTCTGCCCGGCACCATGTGAGGGCTCCTGTGTGCTCGCGATCAACCGGGACGCCGTGACAATCAAGGCTATTGAAGCCGCCATCGTGGAACGCGCATTCGAGGAGGGCTGGATCCACCCGGAGCCCCCGAAGACCCGCACCGGTAAGACGGTGGCGGTCGTCGGGTCCGGGCCGGCCGGTCTCGCCGCCGCCGACCAACTGAACCGAGCGGGTCATCAGGTGACCGTATTCGAGCGTTCGGACCGGATCGGCGGACTGCTCCGGTACGGCATACCGGAATTCAAGATGGAGAAGCGGTTCCTAACCCGCCGTCTGTCGATCCTCGAGGCCGAGGGCATCACATTCCAGGTCAACGCCGACGTCGGCCTCACCGTGCCGGCCGAGTCGGTGAGGCGGGAGTTCGACGCGATGTTGCTTGCCGGCGGAGCCGGCAGGCCCCGCGACCTCGAGGTGCCTGGACGGGAGTTAGGTGGTATCCACTTCGCGATGGAGTATCTCACCCTGCAGAACCGGCGCTGCGAGGGCGACGTGATCAGCGACGACGAGTTCATCACCGCCCACGACAAGCGGGTCGTGATCATCGGAGGCGGCGACACGGGCGCCGACTGTCTCGGCACCGCCCACCGGCAGGGCGCGCGGTCGATTCGCCAGTTCGAGCTGCTGCCACGACCACCGGACGAGCGACGTGAGACGAACCCGTGGCCGGAATGGCCCAACATCTTCCGGGTCTCCGGAGCGCACGAAGAGGGTGGCGAGCGGGTGTTCTCGGTCTCCACTGATCGCTTCACTGGCGATGGATCGGGCCGGGTCACGACCCTGCACGCCAGCGAGGTCGAGATGACCAGCGACAACGGCCGAGTGTCCTTCACCCCGGTACCGGCCACAGCGTTCAAGATCGAAGTCGACCTCGTCCTGCTGGCGATGGGATTCCTCGGGCCCACACGCAACGGGCTCTTGAGCCAGCTTGGCGTGACGCTCAACGACCGCGGCAATGTGTCTGGGGACGCAAGCTGGATGACGAGCGTCGACGGGGTGTTCGCCGCGGGTGACATGCAACGCGGCCAGTCACTGATTGTGTGGGCGATCGCCGAGGGCCGCAGCGCGGCTGCCGGCATCGACCGTTATCTGATGGGTGAGACACAACTCCCAATGCCCCTACCCTAGAGATGCCCAAGGAACCAGGAGTCAGACGGCTGAAGTCAGAAGGGAGCCGGAGGGCCTCGCCAGCTTCTATTGCAGTACCGACTTCCAGACACGGGTCTGTCCTACCGACCCGATCGGCGACACCAGACCAGTAGTCCTGTGGCGAAAGAACGACTATCCAATGACGCCGCACGGTTGGCCACCCTGGCGGAGGTCAACGACGCGCTTGCCGGCGGCTCCAGTCTGCGGGCGTCGCTCCAGCGGGTCCTGCAACTACTCGACCGGCGGGACAGCGTCGTGTGCAGCTCCATCACCCTGCTGAACCCGGACTCGGGACTGTTGCATGTGGAGGCCTCCGAGGGGCTGACCCCAGAGGGACGCTCGGCACGTTACGCGATCGGCGAGGGCGTAACGGGTCGGGTAGTCGAAAGCGGCAAACCCGTTATCGTGCCGCGCGTCAGCAAGGAGCCAACGTTTCTCAATCGGGCGCGGCGCAAGAACCTCGAACGCCGCGACATCAGCTTCATCTGCGTGCCGATCAAGACCCGGAAGAAGCCGGTCGGCGCGATGAGCATCGATCTGCCGTTCGAGAAGGGACGCGATTACCAAGGCTACGTCCGGGTCCTCGACGTGGTCGCCTCGATGATCGCCCAGGCAATTCGGGTCAACCACCTGGTGGACGCCGAACGTCAGCGGTTGGTGGACGAGAACGTCCACCTGCGCGATGAGCTGAAGCAGCGGTACGATTTCTCCAACATCGTGGGCACCAGCCGGCCCATGCAGCAGGTCTACGCCCAGGTGGCCCAGGTGGCCGCTGCCAACACGACCGTGCTCGTCCGTGGCGAATCGGGCACCGGAAAAGAGCTGATTGCCCACGCGCTTCACTACAACTCGCCCCGGGCCAAGAAGCCGTTCATCAAGGTGAGCTGCGCGGCACTCCCCGACTCGTTGATCGAGTCCGAGCTGTTCGGCTACGAGAAAGGAGCGTTCACCGGCGCTCAGAGCCGCAAGAAGGGACGATTCGAACTGGCCAACGGCGGCACCCTGTTTCTGGATGAGATCGGGGACCTCAACCCGTCGACACAGGTCAAGCTGCTCCGCGTCCTTCAGGAGCGGGAATTCGAGCGTCTGGGCGGCACCGAGCCGGTCACGGTGAACGTCCGGCTGATTGCAGCCAGTAACGCGGACCTCGAGAAGGCCATTGCCGCCGGCACGTTCCGGGCGGACCTTCAATATCGCCTGAACGTTTTTGCAATTTTCGTGCCGCCCCTCCGGGAGCGGAAGACGGACGTACTGCTGCTGGCCGACCACTTCCTGGATCGCTACGCGGTCGCGCACGGGAAGCACGTGAAGCGGATCGCGACCCCGGCGATCGACATGCTGATGGCGTATCACTGGCCGGGGAACGTGCGTGAGCTCGAGAACGCCATCGAGCGTGCGGTGCTCGTCTGTGACGACAGCGTGATTCACGCCCACGACCTCCCGCCATCCCTCCAGACCGGTGAAGCTTCTGGCACCGTGATGAGTCTGTCGCTCGGCGACGCCGTTGACGCGTACGAAAAAGACCTGATCGAGGACGCGCTCAAGGCGACGCGAGGCAACCGCGGCAAGGCGGCCATCCTGCTCCAATCGACAGATCGGATCGTCAGCTACAAGGTCAAAAAGTACGACATCGACTGCGACCGCTACCACCGAAAACCCACTACTGAACGTTCTGCATGAACGTCGAGTAAGTCGTCCAATATCTACACTTCCGTAGATTAAGAACAAGGCCAGACAGCGCCAAAGACTCGTCCTGCCCCCGGTTTTACGGTCTCAAACGACACGCCCACGTGATTGACTCAGCTTGGCAAGAACCTTGCATTACTGTCATCGTCTGGCTCACCCGCTCGCAGGACCAAGGCTCCAGACGAGAGATGTACTCATCAGCGGACGCGCGAGGTGTCCGGCAGCCAGGAGATGCAGATGAAGTTAATCACCGCCATTGTCAAACCCCATGTGCTCGACGACGTCCGGGACGAGCTCGCCAAGGCGGGCGTCCAGGGACTCACCGTGACCGAGGTCAAGGGCTTCGGACGACAGAAAGGACACACCGAGATCTACCGCGGTGCCGAATACACCGTCGACTTCGTGCCGAAGATGAAAATCGAGACAGTCGTGAGCGACCAACTGGTCGAGACAGCGTCCGAGGCCATTACGAAGGCGGCGCGCACCGGATCGATCGGAGACGGCAAGGTATTCGTGAGCGACATTGGAC
>Ga0302123_10000739_pt1 | contig 24782 bp, 16 predicted proteins | sample CB21_321_MG_FD_203109 | JGI IMG/M metagenome (GOLD analysis project Ga0302123, IMG submission 203109) | Marine microbial communities from Western Arctic Ocean, Canada - CB21_32.1 | ecosystem: Environmental > Aquatic > Marine > Oceanic | place: Canada: Western Arctic Ocean | collected 2017-09-28 | reverse complement strand
AGGTCGTAACTGATCCCGTCCACCGCCTTCACCACACCCTCATCGGTGAAAAAGTGCGTCTTTAAGTTCCGGACTTCTAAAACAGTTCCCATAGTTCAGTCCTCACCCTTCCTGCGTAATCAGCCTGCGCTCGTCGCGCCCCCACCACCGCGCTTCAGACCGACACCGCTACCGCGAAGCCGCGGGTCCATAATGTCGCGGAGCGCATCCCCGAACAGATTGAAACCGAACACCGCCATAGCAATCGCCACTCCCGGCGCAACGGGCTGCGTCCAAGGCGCGAAGAAGATGTCCTCAATGCCCCTGTCAACCAGCGCACCCCACGAAGGGGTCTCCACAGCCAGACCAAGGCCCAGGAAGGCCAGGGACGACTCGATGATGATCGCGTTCCCAATAATCAGGCTAAGAAGAATGAGATAGAGCGCTGTGATTTGCGGGAAGATGTACTTCAAGAGAATCCGGGGCGTCGAAGCTCCGATCGCTCGCGCACTCTCTACGTACGGCATTTCTTTTACCGATAACACCGACGACCGAATCGTCCGAATACTCCGGGGCAAGAAGACGATAACGATGGTGAAAATTATGGTCCTCATTGATGAGCCCATCACCGTCAAAATAAACAGTGCCAATATAAGCCCAGGCACAGCCAGAATGGTGTCCACCGCCCGTTGTACCAGCATGTCCAATACTCCGCCGTAGTAGGCAGAGACCATGGCGATGATCGTTGCGGCCGTCACACTAATGACGACGGAAATCACGCTGATTTGCATGGTTATACGAGCGCCGTAGATCGTTCGTGTCCAGATGTCTCTCCCGATGGAATCGGTGCCCAGCCAGTGGGTACCATTGACGGCCTGATACGGCTCACCAGCAACCCGGAGCGGATCAAAGTTCGTGAAAAGACCGGGAAACGCTGCAAGCACGCCAATGATAAGGATGAGCAGCCCCCCAAAAGCCCCCAAGGGCTTCATGCGGGCGAATTTCCAAACCCACCCCGTCGTCCCTCTGACGAATTCCAGGGCTCTAGCCACAGGGTTGGGAGGAGTTAAAGCAGCGGCAGTAACTCTCGTTGTGGACTGCGTTGGTTGTATCTGTGATTCTGCCATTTTAGCTCAACCTCACTCTCGGATCGATTACTCCGTATAACATGTCCACCAAGAGGTTCACGAACAATACAGTCGTGCCGAGGACCATCACAAAGAGCTGCAGCACCGGGAAGTCCCGTTCTGCCGCTGCTCTGACCACTCCGACACCCATACCATTGATCCCAAAGACCACCTCCACGATCACCGAGCCCGCAACCAGCCGGTCCAAGCTCAGACCAATCACGGTGATGACGGGTAACAACGCATTACGAAGTGCATGTCCGTAGAAGATCCGCTGCTCTGGTAGTCCCTTCGCTCGGGCTGTCCGGATGTAGTCTTGGCTCAGCACTTCCAGCATCTGCGAGCGGGTAATCCTGATCAATGGTGCCGCAGCAGTGAAAGAGACGACAAGAGCCGGGATAAACATGTTCTTCAGATTGCCCCAAAAGTCTTCCCTCATGCTCACATAGTCAGGAGGAATCCAGGAAAACTGCAAGGCAAGTACGACAATAATAAGCGCCCCGGTCACAAATGCCGGGGTGGCTAATCCTGCAAGGGATACGACTCGGATGATGTTATCGGGCCACTTGTCCGCATACCGAGCCGAAGCGACGCCAAAGGGAACCCCCAAAATGACCGAGCCGAGAAGTCCTAATAAGCCCAGCTCGGCCGTTGCGGGGATCCGTTCTTTCAACACAGTCAGTGCAGACTTCTGGTTAGTGTAGGAATCGCCAAAGTCGCCCTTGAGGATGTGCGAAGCCCAATCAAAGTACTGCTTGACTACGTTATCGGTCAGGCCGAAACGTTCTCGAACTTGTTCCTCATACTGCTCTTGGACAGTTTTACCGCCCTGACCAGTTACGGAACGGAAGCCACCGGTACCACCATCTTGAAAGAGATAGTCCACAAAGTCTCCCGGGATGGTTCTGAGCATCCCGAAAAAGAGGAGGGAAAGCATGAACAAAGTTACTGGAATAAGCAGCAGTCGACGAATGAAATAGGCCTGCATGAACTACCTCTCCCTCGTTAAATGCCCCCCCCTGGAACCATCCCTCATCCCCGCTTACTTTTTATGGGGGGGAGGGGGCTGGATGCCAAGGAGGAGGCAGGAGGGATTCAACCCCCTCCTGCCTCCTGGCCTCAATCGGCTTGCGCCGCTGTTAGCTTACCTTGCCGGCGCAATTCGATTTATTTGCTGAACTTAGCTTGACACTCTTCCTCCATCCAGACACGCTCAAGAGCGAATCCGTGGGAAGCCCAGACCCCGCCGGGCCTGTAGTCTCGGATACAACCTTGTACCGCGAGGGTGACCCAGGAGTATCCGACAGGGAAGACGGTCAGGGTGTCATCAGCCAGGAACTTCTCAATATCCTTGAACTGGGACGCCCGTGACGCGGCGTCCACAGTGGCAACAGCCGCGAAGTAACGGTCGTCAACCTCTTGCTGTCCCAACCATTTCCAGGGAGCCTCACCGACCTGCGGTGAAGTGGAAAGGGCCTGGAGGAACAAGCTGTTGCTGGGGTCGACCAGCGAGATGGAGTCACCGGGTCCGTCGATGGAGAACCGGCCCGCCCGCTCGTCGTCCTGCTGGACGATACCCTCACGGCACTGGAGTATGCCGTTGATACCAACCGCCCGGAGCTCTTCAACCATCAGGCTGTACTGGTCCAAGAAGCTACCTCTGCAAAGTCCGTCTGAGTAGATACCCAGGTCCAAGTCAAGTCCGTTGGGGTAGCCAGCCTCGGCCAGCAGATCCTTGGACTTCTGAATGTACTCAGCACGCCGGTCGGGGTTGCTCCATGGGAGCAATTCATACTGTTCCTCCAGGGTCAATGCGGTGTCCGGGAAACGGCCCCGGTCCATCCACATGTAACCCTGACCCGCACCGTAGGCCTGCGTCAGTACGAAGTCCATGTTCATGGAGTACCGGACTGCCTTGATGATTCGCGGGTCCTGGAAGATGGGCAGGTTGTGGTTCAGCACCACCGAGAAGTAACCGTGGGGGAATGGAAGGGTGTAGCAACCGTCAAGGCCACCATTGGTCTTCCCACACAGAGAAGTTGCGTCCCTATCGTGCATGCCAGCCCCGGCGCCTGTCGTGTAAGTATCAGTCGCCGTAATGAAGCGGGCTAACACCTTGGTGTTGTCCAAGCGCTCTTCCCATATAACGGCGTCCATGTATGGCAGTTGAACACCGTACTCATCCGTCTTGAAATAGTCGGGGTTCTTGACCAGCTCCATACGCTGGTCAGCCTGCCAGTCAATCATCTTGAAGGGCCCCGTGCCGATGGCCATGGTGCCGGAACCGACACTGCTGTCGGGGTGCATCCAAGTCCACCGCAAGTCAGCGTTGGCCGACTTAGGATCCGGGCCAGTGATGATATGCGCAGGCTCAATCGGAATCATGTAGCTCGACAGGAAGGCGAAGGCGGCCGAAGTGGGCTCGCCAAAGTCGACGATCACCGTGTGGTCGTCCACCTTTGACACCGACGAGAGGATGGCACGTAAGCCGAGGGGCCCACGTCCGTGGATGATGACCTCCGGGTCCAAAACCCTATTGAAGGTCGCCACCACATCATCTGCGGTGAAGGGCGCTCCGTCATGCCACTTGACTCCCTGCCGAAGCGTAAATGTCCATTTCCCTGATGAGTCGGCCACCCAATCTGTGGCCAGGCCACCCTCATAGACCAGGCCCTCGGCGGGGTCAAATGGGTAGCGGATTTCGATCAAGGAGTTGAAGACCAATGGTCCCCAGGTGCTCCCACCACCACCAGCGGCGTGGTATGGGTCTGGGTGGTTTGGCGGATCGGAGTAGCTATTCCAGATACCGCCGGAGAGGGGACGATCCCCCATAGGGGTCGGCGTCGCCGTCGGAATGGGTTTCGGAGTCGGGGTCGGGGGGATTGTGGTCGGGGTCGGCGTAGGCTCGCCAGGCGCTAGAGGTGCGGCAGTGGTTGCCGTCGCAGTCGGAGCAGCCGAAACAGACACTTCAGCCTCATCGTCGCCACCACAAGCCGCCACCAGGCCCAAAAGCCCGATTGCAGCCAGCGCCAGCAACAACATCCTCATCCCAGAGTTCAGTCGCCACGCTTCGCGTCGCATCGTCTTCATCAAGTGCCTCCTCATTGACACGCTTCCAGCTCTATTCGTCTCATCTACAGTAGCAGACACTGCATCCTTATCTATGCATCTAAGCCGAGTGCATCAGACTCCAGGAATGCGGTGATTTCCTTTTCCTGGAGTTTTCTCCTCCAGATCACCGGCACCTTAGCCGTCATCTCCTCCTCTGTCAATACGATCTTCTATGCCTTTTTCAGCTATATAGCCAACCTCACTATGGATGGCCATACTACCTGGTTCAATTCGCCTCTAATTATCATACCCAGACCCCTATTCGTCCCAGAACCGAATGAATGTATCCGATTAGTTTTGGGTAAGCCGTCACCCTTACACCTCAATACCACATGGGCAGGGCAAATCAAACCAGAAAATTCCTCTCGTTAACCGCCTCTTCCTCTTGGGAGGTCGCCATCCAAAACAAACGCTGGAAGGCGCTTGACGCTTTGAGGATGAAGGGATAGGTTCAAGTCCCTTGGATTTTAACGTACCGCTCCGATTTTTTTACGAGTTGCCTCATCGCTCAGAAGTTGATTCCTCGCGTGCGCACGCGCTCATCTCATTAGGTACCATACATATTTGCTGAAAGTAGCTAGTGAAAGGACCGGCATGCGAGCCTATTCAGCGTGACCATGAGCTCGATGACCTCACAGATTGTTCCGCTCTCATATGTGGTGCGCAATAGGGCTGCAACTGAGGAGTAAGCCAATGGACCTGCCCGAATGAATGAGCAACTGCCACCCGGGACCACGACACGCGATTCTCCTCGATTCTTCTTTGGCTGGTATATCGTCGCAGCCAGCGTGTTGACCAACACGCTAACGACCGCTGCTTATTTCCAAGGATTCCAAGCCTTCTTCCTACCCATCTTGAATACCTTCGGGTGGAGCCGGACCGCCATCTCCGGCGCCTTTTCACTTCGGCAGGTTGAATCGGGACTTATGAGCCCCGTGGTGGGCCTGCTGACAGACCGCCTCACGCCAAGGGTGCTCATCATCGCGGGCTCGGTGGTCATGGGCCTCGGTCTTGTCGGCCTGAGTCAGACCCGAAACCTTCCCATGTTCTACATTTTCTTCATCGTTGCCTCCGTGGGCACGGCCGGAACATCCCACGGGGTGACTTGGGCCGTCATCATCTCCCGATGGTTCGTCCGACGTCGAGGTAGGGCCATGGGCATCGCCACCCTCGGCCCGACCTTCGGAACCCTCTTCGTAGTGATAAATACGATTTTGGTGACCCAGTTCGGTTGGCGTTGGGTACTATTCGGATACGGGATAGTGGTCGGCGGTGGTGGTTCGGCGCTGGGTATGTTCGCCAGGCCGTACCCGGAGGAATACGGTTACTTACCGGATGGCGCTGACCCTCGGTCCCAAGGTGCTCTTGAAGGCGCCACCCACGCCATCGGACAAGGGCCCAGACCCAGGACGCAAGGACTATCGCCTGGAGAGGTGCTCCGTACTCCCGATTTCTGGGTGATCACGCTATTCCTCACTTCGGCCTTTGTGGGAACCAGCGCACTGCAGGCGCACCAACTTGCTTACTTCGCCAGCAAGGGGTTTTCCACTAGCTCCGCAGCTATCACCGTGTTGGTCGCAGGGCTTGCCAGTGGCATTGGGCGCATTGGTGCAGGCACCCTTGTCGACCTCGTCGACTACCGCCTGGTGCTTGCCATGGTCACGGTTCTGCTCGGCGTGAGTTTCTTGTACCTGGCCATTGTACCGGTCGGCGGGTTAGCGACGGCGTTACCCTTCGCGCTACTTTTTGGGGTTGGCTGGGGAAGCTCTGTGCCCGTACGCCCAATCGTTGGCGGTTTCACTTTCGGTAACAAATCCCTGGGCGCCGTCGTAGGGTTCATGCACTTCGGGTCCCTAGCCGGTGGAGTCGTAGGGCCCCTACTCATGGGGTACATTTTCGATACTCAAGGCACTTACGACTCGGCTATCTGGATACTAGCCGTGATCACCCTCTCCACGCTGCCGGTATTGCTGTACCTGAAACCACGCTCCAAGCTCCCGCTCTCCAGAACTCCTCGGCGCACGGCTGACGACGCCCTTCCTGCTGCCAACGAAAACAGCGACTAGGAGCCGCCTCTCCACCCCTGCAGCAACTCCGTTTCCGTTCTGGACCTCTCCGCTGGAGCACCAGCCTCGGTTACACTCGTCTCGTTACCTTGCTACAAGGTAGAGCCTGTTTATAAGGGGGCTGTGAACAGGCCAGTGCGCATCGTGAAAAGAGCGTGATGTTGCCCAGCGTCCCCAGTCTGGCTGTGGCGGTGCGTGTTGCTAAGCGGTAGGCGGTGCTATACGGTGAACAAAGACATGAAATACGTAGCGAGGCAGGCGGAGTAGCACATCCTGATGAACGGCGGACAGGGAAGAGGTGCAGCGGAAACGGCCCAACGGCTCATCACCAACATAGCCACGGTGATGGTCGGGGACGACGAAGCCATCCGCATGGTGGTCATGGCGCTGCTGTGTCGCGGCCACATACTGATCGAGGGTGGCCCAGGCATGGGCAAGACCACGCTGGGTCGAAGCCTGGCAAGCTCCATCTCTGGGAGTTTCAAGCGGATTCAATGCACCTCAGACCTTCTTCCCAGCGATGTGACAGGTGCCTACGTCTACGACCAGCGAGAGCAGGACTTCCGATTCAGGCCCGGACCCATCATGGCCAATTTGGTGCTGGTCGATGAGGTGAATCGCTCATCGCCGCGAACTCAATCGGCTTTCCTTGAAGCCATGGAAGAACGCCAAGTGACCGTTGAAGGCGTCACCCACCTGCTTCCCATGCCATTCCTGATGATTGCCACGCGAAACCCTATCCACCAAACCGGTACGTTTCCTCTGCCGGAAACAGAATTGGACCGGTTCATGCTACGGGTGCGGCTGGACTATCCGACTTCGGAGGATGAGGTGGCCATGCTGGGCCGCCAGATTCCCCATCCTCCGATTCTGGACTTGAAGCCGGTGGTCGATATCCCCATGGTGCAACAGGCCCAGGAGGAGACGCGGCTCATTTATGTAGACCCATTGGTTGCGGAGTACGCAGTGACCCTGGTCAATGCGACCCGCCAGCACCCCTCGGTCCAGATGGGGGCTTCACCCAGGGCCACCCTTGCTCTGGTGAATTTGGCTCAAGCCCACGCCCTCCTAGACGGCCGGGACTTCACGACTCCGGACGATATCAAGGCCATGGCCACCGCAGCGTTGGGCCACCGCTTGCTCTTGGTCCCAGACGTGCATGCGAGGGACCCAGAAGAGGTCGTCATCGAGGAGATCCTATCCTCCGTGCCCGTGGCGGACGGCAGGGCAACGCCCTTTGTTGTAAGTGCTGAAACGGACGCAGACGATACGGAGGGCGGCCAAGGCATTACATAGGTGGCCATCGGCCACGCCTTGGTGTGTGCGTGGGAATGGGAGGAACGCAGATGCGCCGTATCTCCTTTGGGATATTCCTTAGTCTCGTCGCAGCCCTCGCTCTAGTCAGCGGGTTCCGGCCCTTTTACCTGCTCCTATACGGCCTGCTTTCCTATCTTACCCTGGCAATCCTCTGGGCCTTCATTCAAACCAAAGGGTTAACGGTCGAGGTCAGCAGGATTGGCGCTTCTCCCCATGTGGGCAGGCCTCTCTTTTTCAGGCTAAGCGTCCGTAACAGAATGACTATGCCACGCTGGGGTCTCCGCTTCCGCCTCTCTGGCCAGGGGGTTTCCACCACCGAATCGGTCCTGGATGTACCCCTAGGAAAACGAATAACGTGGAGCGAGATTGTGGAGCCAATGCACCGGGGGCATGGGACTCTGGGCGAGCTCACCGCGGTGACGAGAGACCCCTTAGGCCTGGTGCAAGTAGAACGAAAACTCTCCACCGCCCATAACGTGCTTATCTACCCACGGACGGTACCCCTCCCCGCTGGTGCGGCTCCGGGATACGGTGGCGTGGGCGAGGAAGGGCAAATAAACCGCCGGCAACGCGAAAGCCTCTCGGCCTCAGGCGTCCGCGATTATGCAGCCGGCGACAGCTTGACCAGGATTCACTGGCAGACCACGGCGCGAATGGGCCGTTTCATGACCAAGGAGTTCGACACAGGGGGCGAGCGTGAGCATGTCTGGATAATCTTGGACTTGTACGTGGCCTCCCAGGCAGGCAATAGCGTAGCGAGCACAGAAGAGACAGGCATCACCATCGCCGCCTCCATCACCAGGATGCTGGGCGAAGGCGGAAAGAGCGTTGGGCTAATTGCTCATGGAAAGGAGTCTTTTTATATCGCTCCTTCCCAAAACCCCGAGTACATCGAAGAGATCATGACGTCCCTGGCCCTGGCGAAGGCCCAAGGGCCGACTCCACTATCGGTGCTTCTTGCAGGAAATGACCAATCGGTGGACCAGGGCTCTGCGGTCGTGCTTATTGCACCGTGGCCTGGGCAGGACTTATCCGGAATTGCCACGAGGTTGTATAGGCGCGGAGTCCGGCTCATCCCCGTATTACTCGACGTGGCCACCTTCGGACAGCGTCACGACGCCCGGTGGCTAAAAGACCCCCGGACTGAGTTCCCCGGCGGGGCATTTCTCATCCGTCGGAATGACGACCTCTCAGAATCGTTGGTCTATGTGATGGACCGCCTGGACGATTCGTAATGGCCCTATCTCAGAGGCTCGCCGTTCAAAGCCCGCAACGTCGGCTCTTGCCACGGCCCACGGAACTGCTGGGCCTCTTGCTGCTCGCCGGCCCCCTGCTGGTGACCTTTGGCACCATTGACGCCGCCAACTGGCTGAGTCACTTCCCTCCGCTCATGGCAGAAGTAGTTGCGGCCATCGTCGTAAGCAGCTACGTTGTACGGTTGCGGTGGGCAAACCGGCCTGTGCATGCCCTTAGTCTGACCATCGGACTTGCAGCGGCCATCGCTCAGGGCTACTGGCTCCTGCGGGACGATTCGTCCATGGTCATGGCCATCCTCCTGACCACGGTCACCTGGTGGACCACCTATCTCACCGTGTGGTATGCCTATCGCCAGCGGAGCGGAGCTCTTTCTCTCGGCCCCAGCCTGTTTATCCTGCTTGTGGCCCTGGCTTTTTTACCCTCCGCCTACTATCTATTGGTCTTGGCCTACCTCCTCGCTGGTGCACCCGCCCTCGCCTACCTCCATGCGCTCAACTGGAAGGCGGTCGATAGGCCGATACGAGTTCAGTTCATCGCAGCGGGCGCCGGAATCGCCTCCGTCGTATTCACTGTTGCTGGGGCTTGGGCCATTCCCATCCCCCAAGATGCTCTGCGTCCCGGACCACTCAAGCAATTGGAAGGCCCCGCCTACGCTCTGGCTGACCAGTTCTCAGGGCTTCTTTCCACCGTACCGAACCGAAGGGGATGGCCGTCCTTCGAGCTCCAGTCGGACCTTCCTTTCACTGGTCCCATCGCCCTCACCGACGAAGTGCTCATGATGGTGAAATCCGATGCGCCCCACAGATGGCGTATGCGCGTGTACGAGACCTACTCGGCGCAGGGATGGATTCGCCCGTCCGAAGACCAGGCACCGCCACCAACGGCAAGTATGCCAAGCTCCACGCCACGCCTCGCTTCCTTCAGAGAGATTGTGCCCATCGAAGTCCGGACCACTTCCTCAATGCGCCTCATGGCGTCTGCCGGAATACCCCTCTCCAGCGCCAATTCCGCCATCATCGAATTCTCGGCAGCGCCACGATTCACCCTAGACCTGCTGGGCGAGCAGTCTTCCTTCCTGCCGCCCCAGCTAGCGAGCATCAGCCAAGAGGTCGTCACCGCGCAGCTGGTTGGGGAGACCGACCGAGTGACAAGCACGCTGGAAAAGGTAGGGCTGCAAATAAACAGGAACCTCTCGCCTCCGTTGTCACTCGCCGTAGAACGCTCCGACCAAAGTTCCATGCCGTTGGTCGCGGTCCGTTTCGCCGAACAGCGCGGCCCCTTCCGCAGCTACCAGACCACCGGAAACATCTCCGTGGCAACGTCGTCGCAGCTCCGGGGGGCACCCACAACCTATCCCGACTCCATGGCCGACCGCTACCTGCAACTGCCCATCGACTTCCCCGAAGGCCTTAAATTGCTTGCCGTGGAGCTGGCCGATGGCCATGACAACCCTTACGACATCGCCATATCCATTCAAGGGTTCCTGCAGTCCCTACCATACAACACCGACATCCAAGCACCTCCGTCAGGGATGGACGGGGTCGACTGGTTCATCAATGTGCAGCGCAGTGGATTTTGCATGTACTACTCCTCGGCCATGATCACTATGCTCCGCTCTCTGGATATTCCCGCTCGCCTGGTAACCGGCTTCGCCCCCGGTGACTGGGATGAAGACCGGCAGGCATGGGTGGTAAAGGCCAAGCACTATCACGCCTGGCCCGAGGTCTTCTTCCCCATCTACGGATGGGTGGAACTCGAACCCACACCGGCGAACGTACAACCCAGCCTCCAGAACCTGGGTTTCGAGTACGAAGACATCTTGGATGGGCTCGACAATGTAGAGCCGCTCTCCGACCAGCTCATCTCCGAAGAGGAGGCCTTCGCCGAAGGTACTCCCTTCTCAGAAGCAGCGCTCATCCGGGAGGTGCCCGACAATCAGTTAATGCCCAGCGCAGACATCGGCCGTTTACTCTTCTGGACCGGTGGAGTGGTCGGTGCCGCGATGCTTATCGGTATCGCTTTCCTTCTGGCTCGCAACAAACCTTGGCGTCGCAGGCAGGACATCTACAGCCTCTTCTTCCGCATGCAGCTGCTTGCCAAGTTTGCCGGAGCCGGAAGGGACCCCCACGAAACACCGGTCGAATTCGGAAAACGTCTAGCTCAGCTGCTCCCGGCCCACCGTCAAGCTGTAACCCATCTTGCTCAGTGTTACACCCTCGCCCACTATGGCCGATGGAAACAACTCACGCCCGACCAATACACCGAGGCTACCAACGCCTGGCCCGCTATTCACAGAGGGCTGCTTCGCCTCCTCCTGCGCCGCCTGGTGCCTCCGTTCCGCCGAAGCCGTATAGTGGCCGCTGCCTAGGCTGCACTTCAAGCATCACTCCGTCTTCAAGTACTCCTCTAGCCTATCCAAGCCGTGTGCTACACTGGCCCGCGCCGCTTATAGCCCAGCCGAAAACCTCTGATCCGACTGCTAGCACGAGCACACGCTCGGCCCTTTACCACAGAACGGGAGCAATCGCCTCGATGCAGACGCAGCCCCGCTTTTTTTACGGTTGGGCCATCACAGCTGGCCTTATGATGGTGAGCCTAGCTACCAGCGCTATGGTCGGTCCCCACCGATCCCTGTTCATAACGCCTATGACCACCTCTTTGGGTATTGGCCAAGGTGCTTTCGGCTTAGCCCAAAGTGCCCAGCAGGTCGTAGGTAGCATAACAGCGATCCCCCGTGGCCGGATTCTCGACCGATACGGGTCACGAGTCCCTTTGATCTTCGCCGGCCTCCTCACGGGACTCATCGTCATCAGCTTCTCGCGAATTACCTCCGCCTGGCAGCTGGTGGCCCTGTGGGGCCTCCTTGGCTTCGTCGGACTGCAAGCGGGCCAGCTCTATACCGCGGTCCCATTAGCAAAATGGTTTATCCGAAGACGAGCACGGGCCGCGTCCCTGGTTTTTCTCGGTACACCGCTGGGAGTCATGATCTGGTCCCCCACCGTTCAATGGCTGATTAGCACCGTCGGGTGGCAGACAACTTGGGTGATCATGGCCAGCACGGGTGGAACAATGGTGGCGCTAATCGGCCTTCTCATCATCCGCCGTCAGCCCGAGGACATGGGCCTCCTCCCAGATGGAGACCCCCAAGAAGCGCCAGCCGAAGCAGCAGACGGCACGCCGGAGGCAGACGGACCCGCCGCCGTTTCGGCCCTGCACGTAGACCACTCATGGACCAGGGCCGAAACGGTCCGCTCCGTCACCTTCTGGAAACTCTCATTGGCCTTCGGCATGCAAGTTTTCGGCATTGGCAGCCTGGTTATCTTCAGGATTCCCTACTTTGTAGGCAAGGGCTTCGCCCAAAGCACCGTGGCCTGGGGACTCTCATCAGAGGGTGTCTCCGCCATCCTGGTAGCGCTATTCCTCGGCTTCTTCATGGAGCGTGTGCCCGTCCGGTACCTGGGCGCGACCGGCTTTCTCATCATGGTCACCTCCGCCATCGTTACCATGGCCGCCACGCAAACCTGGCAGATGGTCTCCGCCTTCTTTTTGTTCGGCATGGCCATCGCCATACTCAATGTGGTACAGAACACGCTTTGGCCGGCCTACTTCGGCAGAGAAAACGTGGGCACCATCCGGGGCATGGCCTTACTCATCTCCCTGCCCTTCGCGGCAACAGGCGCTCCCGCCGCCGGATTCGTGCAGGATGCGACAGGCTCTTACTTCCAGGTATGGTGGATCGCCATTGCCCTGATGCTCGCGAGCGCAGCACTCATGTTCACCACTCCACCACCAAGCGGCAAGCAAACAGCCGTATAAAGACCACCCACTCGGCCCGTCTCACTTCCCTTCAGCCGTTCCTTGAAATGGGAAAACGCGATGCCGACACCCTCAATATCTGTGGTTCCCCATAGAGGCCACAGTCGCCATGGATACACTTGCCCTGATGTGGTTGACGGCAAGAGTAACGTGTTGTTCAACAAAACCGCTGCTGCTGGAAAGGAGGCACCGTGCCTGCGCTATAACACGGGAGGCCCTCTTCGAACTGCTAGATGGAACTTGGATTCTGTATGGCACCGGTGAAGCCCGGGGCCCCAACGTACGAGAGGCCCTTCTGTCCTTCATCCGAAACGAAAAGAGGGTTCGCGGCTGACCCTTCAACGCAGCGAGGATGGGTCTACCTCCAGATAACGGGAGCAGTCCGGCGCAGCACCACGCGAAACAGCAACAACGAAGGCCTGAACGCACTCAAAGCGAAGTTGGACCAATAATGGAAGCCAGCGGTAGGTTTAAGGGCCTACTTCGATGGGCGCGTGGCCCTTTGCGGTTACGGTACCTATGACAGCGGCCGCAAGAACGCCCCGGGCCTGCAGTGCATTGACCAGGGCTCCCGTCTGGGCCTCAGGCAGGGAGACCAGCAACCCACCGGAGGTCTGCGCATCGCACAGCAAGAGCTGGTCTTCCCCGGTAACATCTGCATGCCAATGCGTCTTCGCCCCCACAGTGGCCAGGTTGCGCGCAGTGCCCCCGGGGGCCATGCCCAACGCCACCAGATCGCGGGCTCCCGCGAGCAGAGGAATGGCCGACATCTGAAGATGAGCCGTGGTCCCACTGGCCTCCATCATGGTATGCAGGTGACCGATGAGCCCAAACCCCGTGACGTCGGTAACTGCGTTGGCGCCCCTTTCCCGCACCGCCTCAGCCGCTTCCTTGTTCAGCATCTTCATTGCCCATACCGCAGCGCTAAGGATGGCTGCATCGGTACGCCCGTTCATGGCTGCCGTGGTGATAATTCCGGTGCCCAGGGGCTTCGTCAAGACCAAGCGGTCGCCCGGTCGAGCGCCGGCGTTGGTCCAGACCTCTTTGGGCGAGATAACACCCGTCACCGCCATCCCGTACTTGGGCTCTCTATCGATGATGGTGTGGCCGCCACCGATGAGCACTCCCGCCTCCTGCGCCTTGTCCGCCCCACCCCGGAGGATCTCGCCGAGGACAGACTTGGAGACATCGTCCGGGAAACCAACGATGTTGAGGCCCAGGATGGGCTTGCCACCCATCGCATACACGTCGCTGAGGGCGTTGGCAACGGCAATGGCGCCGAAATCGTAGGGGTCGTCCACGATGGGCGGAAAATAGTCCACGGTTTCAATGATGGCGAGTTCGTCCGACAGCCGATAAACGGCCGCATCGTCGCCGGTCTGAATGCCCACCAACAAGTCCGGGTGGTCCAGCTTCGGCAGATGGCTCAGGACCTCGCCGAGGTCCTCGGGGCTGAATTTAGCCGCTCAACCCGCGCATGACGCCAGACTTGTAAGCTTGACCTCGTCCCTACTCTTCATGCTTCTCTCCATCTTTAAATCACCGCCGTGGCCCTCAATTGCGAAGAAAGCTAGCCACCCCACGTCATCATACACCGCCTCTCGGCTCGTGCAGGCGCCAGCAGCGGTAGGGCAGCCATCGGACGCACCACGGATAGTCGGTCGTTCTAGCGGAGGGCGGCCTCAGGCCTAGTGAAGCGGCCATCCACAAGGTTTTCGACTCGGTCGGCCATGCGAGCCAGGACCAGGTCGTGCGTGGCTACAACAATGGTGATATTCCGCTCGCTACTCGCCTCTTTCAACATGTTGATGATGTGCAGCCCAGTGGTCGAATCCAAGTCTCCGGTGGGCTCATCAGCCAGGACCAAACCGGGTTCGACCACCAACGAGCGAGCGATGGCCACCCGCTGCTGCTCTCCGCCGGAAAGCTCGTACGGACGGTGCCGCGACCGGGGACCCAGCCCAACGAGGGCCAGTACCTCATCGACACGCCGATGCCGCTCACCTCGCGACACGCCATTAATCCTCAACGGGAGCTCAACGTTCTCCCATGCCGAAAGGAGGGGCAGCAACCCGAAAGACTGGAAGATGAAACTAATCTTCCGACGCCTCAACATGGTGAGGTTCGTATCGCTCATCGTAGTGAGGTCCTGACCCTCGAAGTTCACGGTGCCGCTGGTGGGCCTGTCCAGCCCGCCGAGCAAATTGAGGAGGGTCGTTTTCCCCGACCCCGAACGCCCGGTGATTGCTAGGAATTCGCCTTTAGCCACTTTAAGGTCGACATGCTGAAGGGCCACCGCGCTCGTTTCCCCTGAACCAAACTCCCGGGTTAGTGTCCGCGCTCTGAGCAGTGTTTCCTTTGCCATTACACTCCGTCCTCGACCGGTCTGATAACCGCTTCACCATTACGCATCTCGACCCGGGCACGGCGTCCTATGCCCATGCGGTCTAAGGACTCCCTAGAAAGCTGAAGGCGGCCTGCCTCGTCCACGATAATGTACTCTGCCTGCGTCCCTTTACTGCCCTTCCGAGCCGGATCACCCACCATTTCCGAAATGATTCGCCCGTCTTGGATATGCACAACTCGGTGCACAAACTGGGCTACTCCAGGGTAGTGGGTCACAGCAATCACCGTCACGCCCTGAGCCTCAGCCATGGCCCTCAACGCCTTGAAGACCCCTTCGGCCGATACCGTGTCCAACTCGCCTGTTGGCTCATCGGCAAGGAGCAGCCGGGGGCTATTTGCCAAGGCCACGCAGATGGCAACGCGCTGCTGCTCCCCCGCCGAAAGCTGGTAGGGGAATCGCTCAGTTTTATCGGCCAAGCCGACCATTTCTAATAGGCCTTCGGCCCGTTCTTGCCGCTCCTTCTTGGGCACGCCTGTAATGGCCATGGGCATCTCGATATTCGCCCGGGTCCGAAGGTAGGTGAGAAGGCTCCGGGAGGTCGACTGCCAAAGGAAACCCACATTCGTCTGTCGGTAGGCAGCCCGGTCACTTTCTGCCATATCGATGAGGTCGTAGTCCCCGACGCGCACTTGGCCTGCGGATGGTCTGTCCAGGCCCGCCAGCACGTTGAGTAACGTACTCTTCCCTGACCCGCTGGATCCGATGATGGCCAGGAATTCGCCGCGCCGGACCTCCAGGTCGAGGCCACGGAGGCCCACCACCTCCAAATCCTCTTTCTTGTATATCTTGAAGAGGTCATGGCAAACGACCAAGAACTCGTCCGTTAGCTGTTCCATAGCCTCACCTTAACCCGCTGCTTCCCGGACTGCAAAAAGTTCACGCCCTCCCGGCCCGCAAGACCTGCTGGATATCCAACCGCGCAATTAACCATGCCACGGCGCCAAATGTGACCGCCGTAGCACCCCCGAGCACAGCGTAAGCCATGACCATGATGGACCAGTTGGTATCCAGAATCATAGGCGGCACAACACGTCCTCCCTCTTCGGCCACCTCCAGCAATGGCAGAAGTGCAGTGCTGAACCATAACCCGCTCGCCGTGCCGATGCCAACGCCAAACAGAACAATAATGGCCATCTTCGACCACAGGAGGCCGTTCACTTGCAGCCTCGAAAACCCCATCGTGCGCAGCAGCGCATACTCCTCGCTGCGTTCTCGGGCGTCGATGTAGTTGAAAAAGATGAGTCCCGACGCGCTCGAGAGAACCACGATAACAAAAGATAATCCCAACAGGCCCGCCCACCCAGCAGTGAGCAACGGGTCGCTCCGGGTCTCATCTAGAAGCTGCGGCCCCTCAACCAACGACCTGACCTTGTTTCCATGCCCGATGACCGCTTCATCCAGTAGCTCGCCGGAAACGAAACCCTCGTCCGTCTTCACCCAAACCTCAGCGAGCAGGGTGAGGAGACTGGGTGAGCGGAGCAGCAAGTAGTCCAAAAGAGAGCGATAGTTCGCGACTACGAAACCGTCAGGGCTGGGAGGCATCGTCGGAAAGAAGTCCACTTCGCCGACTATCTCCATGCGGACAAATTCCCTGGGAAGCGTGACGGTGAGAGTATCCCCCACCTCCGCATTGTTATTGTCCAAGAACTGGGAAGAGGCGAGCACCTTGACTGGTTCTTCCGCTGGCCCCACTCTAATGCCATGCATGAGCGCACCCGTACCGAACCACGAGACGGTAACGCTCTGGCGCCCGGGACGCCCAACGGAACTGGGCTCCAGAACCACAACACCAGGAGCCACCAGATCCTCAAGCGGCCCCCACTCCCCTACTCCCTGAAATGAGGCCAGCTCAACCGCGCCTTCCAGCGTAATCGCCTGCAACTGGTCAAAGAAGACAGTCCCCGTGACCATTTCTTCACCCCGTACGGCTGGCCCAATCCAAAGTGTGTGGAGCCGGTAGGGCGGGAGAGGGACATAGCGATCGGAGCCTGTCTGCTGGGGTCCCGCAACTTCGGCAACGGGTGCCTCCAAGTAGCGCCACCCCTGGCCGCTGGTATTCCCCAACACCGTGTCGAAGAGGACTCCCCTGCTGTCGCCCATACGAGCATTGATTTCCAATACCTGCCCCAGTCGACCCGTCTCAACCCACAGGCCCAACCGCTCCGTATCCGCCGGTATGGCCATTCCCGTCACGATTGGCTCCTCCGGCTGAAGCAACTGCATCAATTCGCCCAAGGATTTATCGCTGAAATCCGACCTCCACCAAGCTGCCTCCTCGAAGGAATCGGGGTCTACAGCCAACGCACGGTCTCCAAGCCTGCCGACCACCGTTGTTGCAATGACCCCTGGCACCTCGGCGATTACCGGGGCCACTCCGCTCTCGCTCAGGGGGTCAGCCCGCAGGGTGTGGCGAACGCGAAAATCGCTCCCTGCCGTAAACCGTACCTGGTCGTCTTGACTACGCTCCAGCGAAGCGGAAAAGGTGGCGGCCCAAATCCCCACCGCCGTGGCGAAGACGATGAGCACAAGGACAGAGCTCACCGGTATGGGATTGCGAGCGCTGACGCGCAGACTCTGGGCTGCCCATACAGGCAGCGCAACGCTGGCCGCCGCCGCAAGGAAACGAAGCGCCAAAGGGACCAAGCGAAAGATGAACAGGCCCACTGCTACCACGCCCAGCACCGGCCCAAGCAGTAGGGTGAAATCGATGGCCAGCCCATCGCTGCCCACCGCTCGGACGAGGAACGTACCACTGGATTTAGCCTCCCACCAGATAACGCCGATAACGGCCAACAGCCCAATATCGAGATAATAGCGGTGCAGGAAGGGTACCTGGGGCGGGCGTGTTTCGCTGCGTGTAAATTCGATGACGCCCCGCCGTGCGGTGGCTACCATGCTTGTGCCAAAGACCAGCACCGATACCAAACCTGCACCAGCTCCCAGAATAAAAACACCTCGCGAAAGACCCACGTCTTGGACTGCTATACCTCCGGCGTTGGCCGGGAACACTGCGGCAATCAATGCCACCAATCCGACCGCTGCAAAGGGGCCAATCACCATGGCTGGAACAGCGATAACCAGGCCCTCCATCATGATGACCATACCCACCTGGGTCATGGACGCACCCCGCGTGCGGTACAGGGCTAATTCCGACGCTCGGGCCCGGCCCAAAAAACCCGCCACGAGAAATAGGTAGTAGAGCAAGAGGCCTATGGCTAAGGAGACCATCAGGAAGAGCGGGACTCGAGCAAGCACCATCAGATTGCTGTAGCGCCGCAGCAATGGATTGAGCTCTGTCTCCCATCCAGGTTGTGGAACGTAGGAGGCGAAGGTATCAGCTGCCGCGTTGGTAAACTGCCGCTGAAGGACTCTCGCATCCTCCGCCCTCAGCCCGTCCCGGTCGAGGAACAACAGCCATGAGAAATCGGCCGTAATGCCGAAAAAGGCCGGGCTCACGATGTCGAACATGGCGCGAGGCTCGATATACATCCGCAGATTGACCCAGTCACTCCCCCTCTCAGAGAGCCTGTTCTGGACCCCCAGCTGCCAGTATTCGCCTTCAAAATTCTTAGGCTCGAAAATACCAACCACCTCTACCGCCAATTCGGCTTGTTCCTCGGCAGCCTGGAGCAGGGCTGGGGAAATCGCGAACTGGTCTCCTACCGAGAGGTTCAGTAGCTCCGCGCCCGCCGTATCGATGAGCACCTCCAGCTTTCCCGGAGTGGGCACCGAGGAGGGGAATCGCCCCTCGAGCACTACGGCATTCTCAGCGAACGCGGTAACGGCCATGACCGGACCGCGGGGCCGCTGGGAAGCTGGCAGCTCGAACTGCGGAAGACCCGAAAGGAGAAAACTATCGCTCACAATGAGCACCTGGGTGGGTGCAAGATAGGGCTCCAATCGGCCAATGACCCGCTGGTTGATAAATGCAGATGTACCGTTGAAGGAGCTCCGTTCCAGCGGCAGCGACATCCGGATTTCCAGGTCAGTATCGATGGCTGGAGTATTGTTCAGCGTGTGGCGCAACGCCGTTTCGGCTAGGGCGTTCGAGTAGATTACCGCCGAGGCCATGAGGCCCACAGCCAGCAATACTCCAATCCCAGCCGTACTCTGCAACCGCCAGTCAGAGACGGTCCGTTGGACCACCTCTACAAAGGCAAACCGCAAAAGCCTACCGATTCCTAGCACGTCTCGCCACCTATTACTAAAACAGCCTTCTTAAACATCTCTCCGGAGACCCTTATTCCGATTGTCTCAAGACCCGGGCCAAGCTAAGTCGTGCAGCTAGCGTGGTAACCAGGATGGTGGCGAAAATCGTGGCCGCCACCACCCCCCCGTAGGTCAGTGCGAGAATCCACGGGTCTTGGTCGAGGACCGCCGGGGGACGAACATCGTTGCCTAAGACGGTGATGTTGAGAAAGCTCAATACCCATCGTCCCAACAGCGTGCCGGTCACCACCCCCACACCACCCCCCACGACCGTCACCACCAGCCCCGAAAGGCCGAGCACCAAGCCGATTTGCCAACGGGTGAACCCCACTGCGCGCAACAGACCTAACTCTAACTGCGACTGCCGGAACATGAGGAGACTATACAGCCCTAACCCCAACACCGCCGTGGCGATGACGGTGCCCAGCCCGAGGAATCCTAGTCCCCGCCAGGAGCCACCCCCCAACGGGTTTTGCAGAACATTTTCCAATCGCTGCTGGCTAACCACTATCCCTGCATCGCCTGGGATACCCTCCAAAATATTCGCCAGCGTGGCAAAGGGGTCTGCTCCCTCTTCCAGGCCCACCCAGAACTCCGTGGGATTCACCGACCTGGCCGAAGGCAAGCTGCGCTGGTAAAGATCGATGGTCTCCAAATCCATAACTACGTAGGGGCCTCTTCGGATTCCAAGGGTAGGAAAATGTTCCGCGGTGGCCACAACCTGAATCGGCATAGCCTGGGCAAAGACTTCGCCGACCACAACATCACCCACATTGAAGTCAAGGCTACCGATGGCCGGGATGGGGAGCGCAACCGCGGGCAGCATGATGCCCCGCTGTTGACCACCCAGCGGGGTGAGCCACGTAAACGTCGCGCCATTCTCTCCCGAATAGGCCGCTTCAGGCTCAATACGCACGATATCTGGCGAGAAGTCCAAGTTAGGCATCCCTATCCATGCACCCAACTCCTCGAAGGGCTCAACGACAAACCGCTGACCATCTGCAAGCGTCACAGTTACATCATCGAAGCGCAGCAGACCCGAACCGAGGAAGGTGTAATTAGGCCCCGTGACAAACAGGCCCACCAAGGAAAACGGGGGGACCAGATGGGCTCGGTCCGGTAGAGGAGCCTCAACATATGTCCACTTGGGCGTGCTCATTCTTCCCACTAGAAGGCTCTCATAGAGGCCCTGGGTATCCCGATATCTTGCCCAGATATTAAAGCTCGGCAAAAGCCGGTCTGGGCGCACCCAAACGCCAATCTTCTCCGTGCCCTCCGGCAGCGGAATCCCCACTTCGGTGGGAATAGGCCGCTTCAGCCGCGAAAGCAGCGCATCCAAGTCCTCCCCAGCGAAATCAGCACGCCACCAGGCGGCTTCCGCCAAAGCGTCTGGGTCTACCGCCAGCACGGTTGCGCTGCCTCCAGAAATCGGGGTGTCCAATTTTGACAACGTACCCTGGGTCACCGGTGCCGCCGCGGTAACACCCGCAGCCCCGCTTAACGTTTGCGCCTGGTTATAGCCTTCCTCCCGTAGGTCGATCCATGGTGTGGGGACCACAAAATCTGCCCCGACCCGGTACCGTGCCTGATCAAGGTCACTCCCGGTGATGGAAGGGCCAAAGGCAGCACCGAAGATACCTAGAGAGGTGGAGAATAACAGCAACACCGCCAAGGCACCGTAAGGCAGTGGGTCCCTGGCCATCCGGGTGAGCCCATAGACGATGGTGGCGCCCGCAAACAACCCGGCCAACCAAGCGAGAAAGCGCAAAAGGTATGGAAACACCCGCAGAAGGACGAGGCCCATACCCAAAATACCCAGGGCCGGCCCCACCAGTAACGTGAGGTCCGTCTCCACCCCAATCCCTAGGAGCCGGTCGGTCACGAAGCCGCCTCTACCCTGGACTCTCCACCAGAATAGCCCTACGAGGGCGAGCACTCCCAAGTCCAAAGAGTAGCGATAGAACGCTGGGCGTCCGCCCTTGCCGTAACGCTCGCGGAGCACCTCAACGATGCTGCGTCCCGCAACGAGATATCCGGCTGTCCAGAAAACCACGATGCTCGCAAGGCCCACCAGACCAGCATAGACAAATACCGGCGCAGAAAGGCCGGCGGATATTGATTCGAACTCAGGGGCGCTCCCCAGAGGCAGTAACTGCGATAAAAAAAGACCGATAAAAGGCCCCAAGACGACCGCTGGGAGGACAACCACCAGTCCCTCTCCCAATCCTAAAAAAGCTCCTACCGTAAGCCTAGATGCACCTCGGCTTCTAACCAGGGCAGCCTCGGCGCTTCGGCTTCTCGTAAGAAGCCAGAGCACCAATGCCAAATAGTAGAGCACTGCGGCAATCACCAAGGAGATGAAGAGGAAGAGCGGCACTCTAGAAAAGGCCAGGGCACGCTCGAATCGCTCGACCACCGGCACCAGAGGACTAAGCGCATCAGCCCGTGGCAGCTCCGCTTCGATGTCCGCCTCGAGGAGGCGCATATTTTCCTTGGCTTGGCCCACATTCCCAGGCGTGAACGACCCCACATCCACGCCCACCTCCCATATATAATTCGCCAGAACCTTGGGAAAAGCAGGCGCCACCCTCTCCACGAACACGTCCGGTTCAACGTACAGGTGCACGTTAAACTCCTCACCAAAATCGCCCAGGGCCAACTCAGGAAGTTGTCCGAAGAACCAGAACGGGTCGTCAAGGTCAACTACATTGAAAACCCCAACGATGGTCACCTCAAGCTCCGTTTCTGGCTCCGGGAACGGGAACATCAACGTTAACCGGGTACCAACCTCCCATCCAAAAACTTCGTTCAGTACCTTGAACGAATTCACGCCGATAATCGTTTCAACCCCATCGCCAGACTCTCCACCCGCGATGCTCCTCGGCCAGCGTCCTTGGGTCACCTCGACGTGCTGTTCGAGGTCTTCCCAAAAGTCCATGGTAATAACGCCATTACGCGTCTGCGGATCGTCCCCGAGCCGGTAACGAATGGCCTGGGCTGTCCCCAAACTGAAAATATCTACTGCCAAGTCACCCAATCGGGATGCGACGGTCTCCCGGACCTGCGTGTCCAACTTACGGTAGTCCCCAGCGCTAAGTGGGCGAGTGGGGACCATGATCTCAAGGCCCAGGTCGTTCTTCACCACTGCAGGGTCAGCCCGGTCGCGAAGGCCCGCAACAGCGAGGGTGTCTGAATGGATGACCGCAACCGCAATGAGAGTGACTGCCAACAGCACACCAACAAAGGAGGCCAGGGTAAGCGCCCAATTGGCGCGCAATCGTTGCCACGTCAGCCAGAGAAGAAAGGCTAGTGATCCCATGCGTCTGTCCAGACCTCGCTTTGTACACTATCCACCGCCCGCCGATACGTCCGATACCCAATGCGTCGGGGCTGGCCACTTTGGTGGCCAAGAGCATCGGAGGGACGGGCCAGTCGATAGGGTTCGAAGAGCCATCTTACCTCACAAGAAGAGCTAGGTCATTCTTTCCCAGCACCTTCAATATCGACCACCGACCTGTTTCGAACTAAATTTAAGCCGTGTGCTGATCCTTAGACGCTTGGAATAAGCAGAGTGTGAAATTCTGAACTAGTGCCCTGGAACACTGTTCCGAGGAAGGGTAATCTGCTACTGTGTTAGGCGCAGTCAGGGCCTAGCCCGTCTATCCAATCCAGGGAACGCGGTACACCAATCACCAAACCCGCGGGAGGAATGTTGACCGGTCGTTTAAAGCCGCAACCCTACGGGCTCTACCGCCCCGAATATGAGCACAGCGCGTGCGGTGTGGGCGTAGTCGCCAACATCAAGGGCGTGCAGTCGCACGGTATCGTCGAAGATGGACTGCAGGTTCTGGTGAATTTGGCGCACCGGGGCGCGGCGGGCAGCGACCCTGAGACCGGTGACGGCGCAGGAATACTCCTGCAGCTGCCCGACGCCTTCATGCGGCGGGAAGCCTCCAAGCACAGCGTTGAACTGCCTGCCAAGGGCGAATACGCCGTGGGAGTGGCTTTTCTCCCCCAAGACGCTGAGGAACGCGCCCGGTGTGAGGCCATCATCGAATCGTCCACGCAGGAAGAGGGACAACGATTCATTGGCTGGCGCAACGTCCCGGTGGACAGCGCAGACATCGGGGTAACCGCCCGCGACTGCCAACCGCATATCCAGCAATTCTTCGTGGGCCAGGGTATTACCACCGCCGACCAAGCCCAGTTCGAGCGCAAACTATTCGTCATCCGAAAGGTCATCGAGCGCCGGGTGCTCGACTCCGGCATCGCGGAAGCCGACACCTTTTACATATGCAGCCTCTCCTCGAAACTCCTGGTCTACAAAGGCCTCCTCATGGGGACCCAGCTCAGAGGATTCTATGACGACCTGCGTGACCCCGACCTCATCAGTTCTTTCGCTCTGGTCCACTCCCGGTTCAGCACCAACACCCTGGGCTCGTGGAAGCTGGCGCACCCATACCGCTACCTCATCCACAACGGGGAAATAAACACCCTCCGCGGCAACATCAACTGGATGGTCGCCCGCGAGGGAAACATGAGCTCGCCCCTTTTCGGGGATGACATGGCCAAGCTTTTCCCCATTATCTGGCCTGGCCAAAGCGACACCGCCTGCATCGACAACGCCTTCGAACTGATGCTGCAAACAGGACGTCCAATCCACCATGTGATGATGGCTCTTATCCCTGAGGCCACAGGTGAAAAGGTCCTCATGTCCCAGGAAAAACGGGACTTCTACGACTACCACGCCTCCATGATGGAACCGTGGGACGGACCGGCCCTGATTGCTTTTACCGATGGTAACCGGGTGGGCGCGGTGCTGGACCGCAACGGGCTTCGCCCCTTCCGCTACCTGGTCACCACCGACGATACCCTGGTGATGGCATCAGAGGTCGGCGTGCTGGATGTCCCACCCGAAAAGGTACTTTACAAAGAACGTATCCACCCGGGACGCATGTTTCTCCTAGATCCCGAACGGGGTGGCATCGTTGACGATGCCACCATCAAATCGGAAATGTCTCAACGCCAACCCTTCGGCGAGTGGCTGGAGAAGCACATGGTGCACATGGACGCGCTCCCTGAGCCAGACCCTAGCCAGGACCGTCACCAGCAGCCTACCGGAGCCGAGACCTTGCTCGACCTGCAGCAGGTCTTCGGATACACCCAGGAAGACCTGGAAATGATTCTGGAGCCCATGGCAATCAACGGCGCTGAGCCGACGGGCTCCATGGGAAACGACGTGCCTCTGGCAGCGCTCTCAGAGCAGCCTCAACTACTCTTCAACTACTTCAAGCAGCTCTTCGCCCAGGTGAGCAACCCTCCCTTAGACGCAATCAGAGAAGAGTTGGTCACCTCCTTGAGCATCCAGCTAGGCGCCCAACGGAACATCTTCGAGGAAACACCGGAACACGCCCAGCAACTCAAACTTTCCTGCCCTATCCTGACCAACTCTGAAATGGAGAAGCTCCGTCGCGTATCCCAGCCTGGCATCAA
>Ga0302123_10000736_pt1 | contig 24876 bp, 18 predicted proteins | sample CB21_321_MG_FD_203109 | JGI IMG/M metagenome (GOLD analysis project Ga0302123, IMG submission 203109) | Marine microbial communities from Western Arctic Ocean, Canada - CB21_32.1 | ecosystem: Environmental > Aquatic > Marine > Oceanic | place: Canada: Western Arctic Ocean | collected 2017-09-28 | reverse complement strand
CGGTCATGAAGCTGGGGCAGTCGCCCTCCAGGCAGGAGGCGTCGAGGTTGCACGAGGACTGGTCGATGGTGGTCTTGACGCCCAGATCGGTCTCCACGGGCTGCACGGAGAGGCAGTTGGAGACCTCGCCGCAGTCGCCGCACGCCTCGCAGAGGCGGTGGTTGATGACGACACGGAACCCCGGGGTCTCGGCCTTGCCGCGCTTGCGGAGCCGTCGCGTCTGGGCGGCACAGGCCTGGTCGTGGATCAGCACGGTGACACCGTCGACCGCAGCAAGGACCTCCTGGGCCTCAATGATCCGCGTCCGGTCCCAGACCTGGATGTTGGCCGGTAGGCGGACCCCCTTGTAGCGGGCGGTGTCCTCCGTCGTGATGAGGATCCGGGCCACGCCGTGCGCCAGCAGGATCGAGGCGATCTGTGGGACACCCACGCCACCGGTGGCATCCTGGCCACCGGTCATGGCGACGGTGCCGTTGTAGAGCAGCTTGTAGGTCATCCGCACGTCGGCGGCGACGGCCGCCTGGATGGCCAGTTGTCCGGAATGGAAGAAGGTCCCGTCACCGATGTTCTGGGTGAAGTGCTCCCTCTCGACGAATGGGGACATCCCGATCCACTGGGTGCCTTCGCTGCCCATGGCCGTGATCCCGGCGCTCTTCCCGACCTTGTCCTCATCCATGAGGAGGACCATCCCGTGGCAGCCGATACCGGCGCCGACGAGGGCATCCTCGGGGACCTTGGTTCCCCAGTTGTGGGGGCAACCGGAGCAGAAGTAGGGGGTCCGCTCGATCGACAGGGGGAGCAGGGCGTGCTCGCGGACCGTGGGCTCGGGCGTGAGCCTGTCCGCCAGCCGGGCCGAGAGGCGCTCCCGGAGGCCGACGAGGATCGTGTCGGCGTCCAGGATCCCGTGGTTGGGCATGAGGGTGCGTCCGTCCGGGTGGGTCTTGCCGACGACGCGGGGCTGGTCGGGGCCGCCGTAGAGGGCGTCCTTCACCAGCCACTCGAGCGTCGGGTTCTTCTCCTCGACGATGAGGATCTCGTCCAGACCGCGGGCGAAGGTGCGGATGGTCGACGGTGCGAACGGCACCGGGACCCTCATGTGGAGTAGCCGGATGCCCACAGCGGCGATCTCGGCGTGTGTCGTAAGGCCGAGGCGGCCCAGGGCGTGGAGCAGCTCGTGGTAGGTGAAGCCGCTGGCGACCAGGCCGATCCAGGCGTCCGGGGGGTCGATGGTCGTGTGGTTGAGGTGGTTGGCGATCGTGTAGCGGCGCACCAGCTCGGAGCGGGCCTCCCGGAAGTCGCGCTCCAGTTCGAGCGTGTGGGGCGTCAGGAGCTGGCCGTCGGGATGGTGCTCGTAGGGCCTCCCGTCGATGGTCAGGTCGGGGACGACCGGTACGACGTGCTCCGGGTCCAGGTCGACGGTGCCGTTCCCGTCTGCGACCGCGGCCACGATCTTCAGCGCCGTCCAGAGGCCCGTGATCCGAGACAGTGCGACGGCGTGCATGCCGAGGTCCAGGACCTCCTGCACGTCTCCCGGATACAGGATCGGCATGTGGAGGTCGACCAGCGCGGCGTCGGAGCTGGACGGCAGCGTCGAGCTCTTGGCGGCCGGGTCGTCGCCGACGATGGCGATGGCGCCTCCGTGGCGCGACGTGCCGGCGAAGACGGCGTGGCGAAGGGCATCGCCGGCGCGGTCCAGGCCGGGGGCCTTGCCGTACCAGATTCCGAGCACGCCGTCGTAACGGCAGTCGGGCTGCTCGGCGACGAGCTGCGAGCCCATGACGGCCGTTGCGGCCAGCTCCTCGTTGACGGCCGGCTGGTTCACGATGGCCAGGTCGGGGACGAGGGCGGCTGCCCGGGCGACCTCGACGTCGAAGCCTCCGAGGGGGGAGCCCTGGTAGCCGGAGACGAATGCCGCCGTGTTCAACCCGTTGGTGCGGTCCACCCGTAGCTGCTGGATGGGGATACGTGCCAGTGCCTGTATCCCGGTCAGGAAGGTCCGACCGCGCTCAGCGCGGTAGCGGTCTTCGAGTTGGTAGTCGTCCAGTAGTGACATGGCTGCGCCCCCGATTGCCTGCGACGCCGGTGTGTAGCGTCGGCCTTTCCGGCCATACGGTGACAGATGTACGATAAAGACTCAATGAATCCGAACTAACAACGGAAAAAGAGAAGAAATGGCACAACTCGACCGGGCCGATATCAGAATTCTGGCTGCACTCCAGTCGGATGCACGGCAGACGAATCGCGCAGTCGCAGCCGAGGTGGGCCTGGCGCCCTCCACGACCCTTGATCGCATCAGGTCCCTGGAGCTCAACGAGGTCATCACCGGCTACCACGCCGCCGTTGACCTGAAGGCCCTGGGGCGTCCCATCCAGGCGATCGTGGCGCTGCGCCTCCGTCCGAAGACCGGCCCGGTGGTGGATCGGGCGGTGGAACGACTCTGGGCCCTACCCGAGACGCTAGGCGTGTTCCTCATAACCGGCATCGACGACGTGATCGTGCACCTCAGCGTGGCGGACACCGACAGCCTCCGGCAGCTGGTCCTGGAGGGGATCTCCAGCATCGAGGGCGTGGTGGACGAGCGGACCTCGCTGGTCTTCGAGTACCGCCAGAAGAAGGTCGTCGCAGCCCTCGGGAACTGACCCCCGTCATGGAGAAATCGGCCCGCATGTGGCGGCGCCGTCGTGCATCGGTCAGGGTGGTCCCATTGACTCAGGAGGGTCCATGGATCACGACATTCCCGCTGAGCTCGTCGACTACCTCGTCGAGCTGGATGACTTCATAGAGAGCGAGATCAGGCCGCTGGAGGAAGCCGACGACAACGTCAGGTTCTTCGACCATCGTCGTGAGGACGCCCGTACCGACTGGGACCGCGATGGGCTTCCCAACCGGGAATGGGAGGACCTCCTGGCCGAGGCTCGACGCCGGGCCGATGTGGCCGGCCACTACCGGTACCCGCTGTCGACGGAGCTGGGTGGCAGGAACGGCACCAACCTGGGCATGGCCGTCATCCGCGAGCACCTGGCCGCCAAGGGTCTGGGCCTGCACAACGACCTCCAGAACGAGCACTCCATTGTGGGCAACAACGTCGGTCTGCTGCTGATGCTGGAGTACGGGAGCGAGGAGCAGAAGGCCGACTGGGTTCCGCACCTGCTGGACGGCACGCGTGGGTTCGCCTTCGGCATCACCGAGCCCGAGCACGGATCGGACGCCACCCACATGGAGACGAGTGCCGTGCGTGACGGCGATGGCTGGATCCTCAACGGCGAGAAGACGTGGAACACGGGAATCCACCGTGCACACAGCGACATGATCCTGGCGAGGACCTCCGGTGGGCCGGGCGACGGGCATGGCATCACGGCGTTCCTGACACCAATGGATGCCGACGGGCTGGTCATCGAGGAGTACCTCTGGACCTTCAATATGCCCACCGACCATGGCCGCGTGTCGTTGACCGACGTGCGCCTACCCGACAGCGCCATCCTCGGCGAGGAGGGGAGGGGCCTGCAGATCGCCCAGCACTTCTTCAACGAGAACCGGATCCGGCAGGCGGCATCCAGCCTCGGGGCCGCCCAGTACTGCATCAACGAGTCGGTCGCGTACGCCAGGGATCGCAAGCCGTTCGGCAAGCCGCTGTCGATCAACCAGGCAATCCAATTCCCGCTCGCCGAGCTGCAGACGGAGTGCGAGATGCTCAGGGCGCTGGTGCACAAGACCGCCTGGCAGATGGACACCTACGGCGCCTTCTCGGTTTCGGACAAGGTCTCCATGTGCAATTACCGGGCCAACCGGCTGTGCTGTGATGCGGCCGACCGGGCCATGCAGGTGCATGGCGGGCTGGGCTACTCACGCCACCGTCCGTTCGAACACATATACCGGCATCACCGGCGCTACCGGATCACCGAGGGCGCAGAGGAGATCCAGATACGTCGCATCGCCGGCTACATGTTCGGTTTCATGTCCCAGCAGGCCCCCAAGGGCGTCGTCCAGGACTGAGTGCCGAAGATGTCTGACACCGACGAGATCCAGAGGCTCCTGGCCGATGCGCTCGAGCGCATGGACGGATTCGTGGCGTTGCGGTCGATGGAGCGGTTGTCCGGGGGAGCCAGCCAGGAGACCCACCGCCTGCGGGTCGCCATGGCCGACGGCGAGCGCAGTCTGGCGTTACGCCGAAGCGTCGGCCCTGTAGGCGAGCGCAGATTCAGCGGGCCCGGCCTGGCCGTCGAGGCACGCCTCATGGGCCTCGCCCGTGAGGCAGGGGTGCCCGGGCCGGAGGTCCACATGGCCCTCCGGCCGGAGGACGGGCTGGGAGAAGGCTTCGTCATGGAGTGGATCGACGGCGAGAGCCTCGGTTCGAGGATCAACCGGTCCGACGACCTGGCTGCTGCCCGGATGGGGCTGGCACGTGAGTGTGGAATGGCCCTGGCCCGCATCCACGCCATCGACGTGGACTCCAGTGGCCTACGCGACGCCCTGAACGAGGTTGACCCGGCTGACGAGGTGAGGCAGACCTGGGAGCGTTACAAGGGGTTCGGCAGTCCCCAGCCGATGATCGACTTCACGGCCCGGTGGCTCCTGGACCACCTGCCGCAGGAGTCGGAGCGGGCCCTCGTCCATGGCGACTTCCGTAACGGCAACCTGGTCGTCGCCCCGGGCGGCATGGCAGCCGTGCTGGACTGGGAAATCGCCCATATCGGGGACCCGATGCGCGACCTGGGGTGGCTATGCACCGCCAGTTGGCGTTTCGGCCACCCGGAGCAGCCTGTCGGTGGCTTCGGCTCCTACGAGGACCTCTTCGCCGGCTATGAGGCTGAGTCCGGGCGGCCCGTGGACCCGGACCACATCCGATTCTGGGAGGTGTTCGGCTCCTTCTGGTGGTCGGTCGGCTGCCTGGGGATGGCCGACCAGTACCGGTCCGGACCGGATCGCAGCGTGGAACGGGCAGCGATCGGGCGACGTTCGTCGGAGTGCCAGGTGGACTGCGTGAACCTGGTCATCCCCGGCCGGGTCGCAATGGTCGTTCCGGAAGCCGTCGATACCGGGTCCGACCTGCCACGGGTCGACGAATTGCTGGAGAGCGTCAGTGGGTACCTCCGGTCCGAGGTGGTTCCGGCCATGGACGGGCGGACCGGGTTCCTGGCCCGTGTCGCAGCCAACTCCCTGGACATCGTGGGACGTGAGATGGAGATGGGAGCCGAGGCCCGGCGCCTGGAGGCGGACCGGCTGCGAAACCTGCTGGGCGTGGACGGCTCCCTCGGAGAACTCAGGCTCCTGCTGGCCGAAGGACTCCGGGACGGGACCATCGCCCTGGATGCAGACGGGCTCGTGGACCACCTCCGCAGCACGGTCGTGAACCAGGTCCTCATCGACCAGCCCAACTACCCCGGGTGCGTGGCGGCGCTGGCATAAAGGAAGTCTGCGAAACCCTTCACCGCCGCAACAACTAGATCCGGTGTCCACGCTTCCCCACCGGCATCTGGACTTCCACTAGAGGCAGGGGTGCTGGTGCATCCCCCCGGTGTGCCGGTTCGTGTTTCCACCTGTGATCCAGATTTTCTGTACGGACACATCTGGACGGACCCGACGCTGATGCCAGATCAACACCGAATAGTGGGCTTAACCCTGGTTTGGGGGCCTGTGGGGGGTTGGTGCCCGGTCGTCAATCGAACACCCTGCGGCGACGAACGCAGCGAGCGTAAGGGCAAAGAGGAGACGTCGGGATCGGTTCATTCGGGGTTTCCGTGGGTCGAGGTGTCGAGGGTCTGGGTCACAAGGTGGGTCACGAGTTTGCGGCTGCGCGGAACCGACAGGCGCTGCCAGCGCCGCAGCCGTTCCCACGTGTCCCAGCTGGTGTGGAGGTCTAGGAGTTCGACGGCGTCGGCCCTGGTTGTGCGGTCGAGGACCGAGAGCTCGGGCTCGAACGTCCGGGTCAGCTGCCGGCGGAGGCGCGCGGCCAGGTTCGTCTGCTGGGTTCGGATCTCGGGCGACACATGCATGTTGACCAGAGCGGAGCGGCGCACGGGCGCGACCGTCTCGAAGAGTTCTGCTCGGTGGGCGACGAGGCCGTCGATCCGGTTGATGAGGGCTCCGGAGAAGGGGTGAGCGATGAGCAGTTCCGGGTATTGGGCCATCTGATGCTCGGCCAGTGCCACCGCAATCGCATCCCGATCCTGGAAGTGGTGGTAGATGGACCGGGTGGTCATCCCCACTCGCGACGCGATCTCCTCGATCGTGGGAGTGAGGTCGCCTTCGGCGTACAAGGCGAGAAGGGCGTCGATGACCGCCTCGCGGGTGCGCCGGCCCCGGGCGACGCGTCCGTCCTCGACGGTCTCGGTCACGCCGACTCCAGAGTCGACGTCAGCTGGTCGCGAAGGAGGTCGATCTCGTCGTCGACGCTCAGGTCGCCGACCCGGTTGGTGGTCTCGTTGGCGTCGGTGACGAGGTCGAACAGTTCGCTCGCTTCGCCGGTATCGGCGTTGATGGTGGCCCGCCAGTTCCCGTTACTGATGGCGTGCCAGGTCGGCAGTCCGGGGCGCATGCGGATCATGCTCACCACGTAGTCACGGGTCGCCCCGTCGGTGCCGGTCACGAGGGGCACCAACGACCGGGACGGCGCCCCGTCGAGGCCCGGCGCAGCGCCGGCATCGAGCAGGGTGGCGGCGACGTCGAAGGCCTGGACCGGCGCCGTTTCGACCCGGCCCGTGGTCCCCGCGGGTGGACGCACGATGAGCGGCACCCGGACCGAGGACCGGTAGAAGTTCATCTTGGCCATGAGCCCGTGGTCGCCGAGCATCTCGCCGTGGTCGGCCGAATAGACGATCCACGTGTTGTCGAGCTGGTCATGCCGCTCCAACTGGGCGAGCAGGTCACCGATGCGCTGATCGATCAGGGACACCATCGCGTAGTACTGACGGGCGCCGGCCAGCACGAAGTCGTCGGTCAGCAGCTCGCTGTGTGAGTGTTTGCGGAGCCAGTTCAGATGGGTGGCCCATTCGTCTGTCGTCGGTGTCGGCTCTGACCGAGCGGTGCGCTCGATGTCGGCGCCGGCGTAGTGGTCGGCCCAGATCGGGTCGCCCATAAGCGGCACATGGGGCTGCACGAACGACAGCTGTAGGAACCACGGTCGGTCGCTCGACTGGCGGCCCATCCACTGTTGCGCTTCGTCGGCCAGGAAACACGTGAGATCGAGTTCCTGCGGCAGGGGAGAGGTGACGCCGTTCCAGTGGCCGTCCCCGCCCCGGAAGTTGGCGCCGATCACCTCCCGGTACGCGTCGAGGGCGTCGTGTTCGCGCAGGAACCGCATGTAGGGCGTCTCCCACTCGCCGACGTGGACGTATCGGTCGAACTCCTCGACGACGTGGTCGAACCCGAAGCTGCCGATCCACTCGTCGGTCGGCGCTGGCGTTCCCGGCTCGACCATCATCGGCCATGACGCGAAGTGCGTCTTGCCGATCGACGCCGTGGTGTAGCCGGCCTGTTGCAGGCGGCGGGGGAAGGTGTCCCATTCGGGTTGGGAGTCGCCGGCGAAGTTGCCGAGCACCCCGTGGTCGTTGGGGTAGCGGCCGGTCAGTAGCGAGGCGCGGGCCGGCTGGCAGATCGGGCTTTCGGTCCAGGTCTGGTCGAAGCGGACGCCCTCAGAGGCCAATCGGTCCAGATGGGGGGTGAGGACGATGTCGTTGCCGGCGCAACCCATGACGTCGGCGCGGTGCTGGTCGGCGTAGATGAACAGCAGGTTGGGCCGTCGGTCGCTCATTGGATCACACCTTCCCAGGAGGTGGTGCCGGCCCGGAGGAGTCGGGCGCTGGACTTGTAGAGGCCCTTGCTCGGGTACGGGTCGATCTCTTTGGATCGCGCCCGGCAGAGGTCGGCCTTGATCGTCCGAGCCCTCATCACCGCCGGTTCGTTGTCGGGGCCGAGGGCGACGAGATCGATGACATGCATGGCCAGCTGCACCTTCCCGTCAGCTGCCAGGGTCTCGGTCCGGGCGATGATGGCGTCGGGGTCGGCGATGGCGTCGAACGTGGCCCGGGCCACGTCGGCCGGCGCGGCCGGATGCAGTGAGGTCGGGTTCCGGTCCCACCAGCCGCTCTCCTCACGCACGAGGTCGCGCACGACGTAGTCGGGGCTGCCGTAGAGCGGTTGCATCCACGGGAGGTCGAAGAGTTCGGGCGGGTACTCGAGATCCGCCAGGATGGCTCGCTCGTCCATGCCGCGGTTGAGGCGGTCGACCACCGCAGTGCGAAGCCACCGCAAGGCCTGAGCCGTCGTGGTGAGTCGCTCGGCGATGATGTCTTCTCCTTCGACGAACGGGCCGAACTCGATCACGAGCACCTCGGGGCGCAATTCGACCAGTCGTTCCAGCGTGTCGGCCCAACGTGTCGTCAGGCGCAGGGTGCGCAACGGTGTGCCGACGTTGGGGATGAAGTCGGCGGGGACAGATGCTCCGGCGTAGAGCGTGCGGGTGTCGGGTAGCCACATCGCCAGTGCGTCGTCGGTTTCGGACGGCACCCACAACAGTTCGATGCGCGGCGACTCCGAGAGCACCATGTGGTCGTCGAACGTCTCGGTCGGGTCAACTCTGGTCGGCTGAAACTTTGCGGAGATGCCGGGAAACTGCATTTCGTTGAGAGTGGCTTGGTACCCCTCGGTCTCTCGGTACCTGGCGTAGCGGAGTGGAAGGTTGCGGTGGGCGATGAGGCGAGGTGCGACGTCGCCGCGTTCGGCGTTGTGGTCGAGCCATTGCGGGACGCCGAAGTTGTAGCCGAAGTGCCCGTGCGAGTAGCAGATCGCGGCGATGGGCGCATCGGTGCGGGCTCGCAGGGCTGCGATCATCTTCTCGGTCTTGTGGCCGCCGGGCCCCGTGTCGACCAGCACCACACCATCGAGCGTCTCGACCGCGAACGCGTTGCCTTGGGCCGCTAGTAGCCACACGCCGGGCGTCACCTCGGTGCTGGCGGGGGTCTCTTGCTGTTTTTGTTCGGACATCTAGGACCAACCTCCATCGTGGGCCACGAACTGCCCGGTGATAAAACCGCACGTCCCGTCGAGGTAGGCGCAACACAGCGCAGCGCACTCGTCGATCGTGCCCAGCCGTCCCATCGGGACCCGGGCGACCGTCTTCGCGAGTCCCTCGGGTGTGTCCGCTTTGTTGGCGGCGATGAAACCGGGGAAGTCCATGAAGTTGGTGCCAAGGGCGTTGACCTGAACCCCGTGGGGGGCTGCGTCTTGGGCCACGTTCCTCACCAAATGGGTTGCCCCTGCTCTCAGCGCGGAATACAGGGGTGCGGCCGGAAGGACCCGGTTTCCCGCTGAGCTGGTGATTATGAGCACCTGGCCCTGGCCGCGTTCGATCATCGGTGGGAGCACTGCTTTCATGAACTGATACGGGGCGTCGATCAAACCTCGCTCGAGCTTGTGGAGATCGGCGGTGGTCGACTGGAGAAATGGGCCCTTGACGATCTCGCCGGTGAAGGCAGTAGCGGCGTCGATGCGGCCGAACCGTTCGAGGCCGGTTTTCACGAGCCGCTCAGCGATCTCGGGTTCGGCCAGGTCCCAGACGCCTTGGGCGGTTGCGACTGTGGCGCCGAGACTTTCGAGCTCTTCGACCAGACCCGGCTCAGGGTCGCCGATGACCAGGTCGTGGCCTCGTTTCGCCAGCTCGCGGGCAAGTGGTGGGCCGATGTACAAGCTCGTGTTCGCAACGAGCGCGACACGCCGGCCTTCGGTGGTGTTCATGTCATCCATCTCTCTATCTCGGGCTCTTTAGTCTCTCTACTGCGTGGCTGGGGCGGGCACGACCTCGACGGGGATGCCGTTGAGAACGGCGTTTCCAATGGGGGTTCGACGGTCAGGAACTGTTGGAACGATAAAGTAATTTCATAGAGGATGCAAATAGTTTGCTAGGGTCAATCCAGCGAGAAACCTCTTTGACTCAATCGCTCGTTTCGTCACCCGCAGGCCCGCAGACAAAAGGACGCACACGACTGATGGACATCGTCTTGACCGGAACAGGATCGCCGCTGCCGGACCCCAACCGTGCAGGCCCCTCAACCCTCGCGAAGGCGGGTGACACGCACGTCCTGGTCGACGCCGGTCGAGGTGTCGTGATGCGGATGGCGGCCGCGGGATCGCTGCCTGACCTCCTTGGCGGTGTGCTGATCACGCACCTGCACAGCGACCACATCTGTGCGCTCAACGACGTGATCACCACCCACTGGATTAGAACCCGAGAGGACAAGGTCCTGCAGATCTACGGTCCAATCGGTACGGCGCGATTCGTCGAGCGCCAGATCCACGCCCTGGAGGACGACATCGGCTACCGGATCGAGCACCACGACCTGCTCACGGAAGGCCCGCAGGTCGAGGTCACCGAGCTGGAGCCCGGTGATGCGTTCAGCATCGACGACGTGAACATCACCACCGCAGCGACGATGCACGCGCCGGTCCGCCCGACCATCGGGTTCCGTCTGGAACACGATGGAACGTCGGCGGCACTGGTCGGCGACACGATTCCGTGTGACGGCGTCGACGAGCTTGCCGCGGCCGCCGATGTGTATGTGCAGACTGTCCTGCGCCGCGACATCGTCGAGCTGCTCCCTGGCGAGATGGCGCAAGACATCCTCGAGTACCACTCAGGAGTCGTCGAGGCAGCGCAGACCGCGGCCCGAGTGGGAGCCAAGCGGCTCGCCCTGACCCACATGGTTCCCGCGCCGACGCCCGACCAGTATCCGGAATGGGTCGCTCGGGCCGCCGAGCACTACGACGGCGAGGTGATCATCGGCGACGACCTGACCACCATCACCATCTGAGGTTCAGGAGCAGACATGACAGAATTCAAAGGAACGATCGGGCGCACGTTGGCCGATTCCGAGCCGCATTTCGAGGAACGGCCGCACCCCGGTGACGGTGCACCGAACGTCGTGTTCGTGTTGCTCGACGACACCGGGTTCGCGCAGTTCGGTTGCTACGGGTCCGATATCGACACGCCGAACATCGATGGGCTGGCGGCCGGTGGGGTGCAGTTCACGAACTTCCACGTGACGCCGGTGTGTTCGCCGACACGCGCGGCACTGCTGACCGGTCGGTCCCAGCATGCGGTCGGGATGCGAGGCCTGTCGGGCTGGGTGACGGGGTTCCCTCATTCGGCCGGCCACATCTCGAATGCGGCGGCCACGGTTGCCGAGGTCCTTCGCGACGAGGGGTATGCCACGTTGTGTGCAGGCAAGTGGCACCTGATGCCCGGCACTCACATCTCTGCTGCGGGGCCGTTCGACCAATGGCCGCTGGGTCGCGGGTTCGAACGCTTCTACGGGTTCCTGCCGGGGGAGACCGACCAGTTCAACCCGGAGCTGGTGCGCGACAACACGCATGTCGATCCGCCGACGACGCCCGAGGAGGGTTATCACCTCTCCGAAGATCTGGTGGACCAACTATTGGTGATGATCAACGACAACAAGGGGCTCCGCCCCGATCGTCCGTTCTTCGCTTACCTGCCTTTCGGAGCGACGCACGCGCCTCACCAGGCACCGCGGGAATACCTCGACAAGTACCGCGGGCACTACGACGAGGGCTGGGACCTGGTGCGTCAGCGCTGGTTCGAGCGCCAGATCGAGCTCGGCGTGATCGACCCCGATACCACGCTTGCGCCCCGCAACCCCGGCGTCGAGCCCTGGGATGACTTGGGGGAGAACCAGCAGCGTCTCGCGTGCAGGCTTCAGGAGACGTTCGCCGCGTTCCTGGATCACACCGACGACCAGATCGGCCGGTTCGTCGATGGGCTTCGGGCCATGGGGGAACTGGACAACACTATTCTGGTGCTCTTGTCCGACAACGGCGCCTCCCAGGAGGGAGGTGCGTCCGGCACGATGCACGAGATGAAGCACTTCCAGGGCATCAAGGAGTCACCCGACGAAGCGATCGAGCGGATCGACGACATCGGCGGGCCGAGCAGTCACACAAACTATCCGTGGGGTTGGGCCCAGTGTGGCAACTCGCCATTCCGTTGGTACAAGACGCTCACCCATGAGGGGGGCGTGCATGTGCCGATGGTCGTGCACTGGCCGGCTGGCCTAGGCGACGCAGCGGGCACCAAGCGGGGTCAGTTCGCCTACGTGTCCGACATCGTGCCGACCATCTACGAGATCCTTGGCATCACGCCACCCGACACGTATCGCGGCACCGAGCAGCTGCCGGTGACCGGTCATTCGTTCGCCTCGGTGCTCGACGATGTTGATGCTCCTGCGACCAACACGTTGCAGTACTTCGAGTTCGGCGGCAACCGGGCATTGATCGTCGAGCGCGACGGAGTGTGGTGGAAGGCGGTCACGAGGCACCTGCCCGGTGCCGACTTCGACACCGAACCGTGGGAGCTGTTCGACCTCACGGCCGACCCGTCCGAATGCCATGACCTCGTCGACACCGAGCCAGACCGGCTGGCCGAGCTGATCGACCTGTGGTGGCAGGAGGCAGAAACTCACGGCGTGCTCCCCCTCGACGAGCGTCGACTCGAGCTGTTCATCCCTCGCCTGGACGATCATTCGGTTCATCGGTCGGACCGCCGCTACACCTATCGGCCGCCCATGACACCGATCCCCACGAGAACGGCGGCGTCGCTCACCGACAGCGTGGTCGACATCACGGCCCGGGTCACCAGTGCGGCTGGCGATGAAGGGGTCTTGTTGGCGACCGGCAACGAGAACTCCGGCTGTTCGCTGTTCGTGCAGAATCAGCGGCTCGTCTTCGACTACAACGCTTTCGGCGATCACACCATCGTCGAGTCGAGCATCGAAGTGCCCGCCGGTGATTGCACCCTGGCGGTCCATCTCGAACGTGACGGCAGTGCCGGCTGGGTCGAGGTGTCGATCGACGGGCAGGCCTGTGGTCGGGAAACCATTCCGTTGTACTTGGTGACGTTCACCTCGGTTGGCGTCAGCGTCGGCGAGGACCACGGATCGGCTGTGTCGGCCCGATACTCGGCGCCATTCGCCTTCATCGGCACTCTTCACGACGTCACGATCCAACTCCCCGACGGTCGCGACCCGAGCCACGACGACGCCACTGCAAAACGCGAGTGGTCACGCCAGTAAGGCCAAAACGTAACGATGGGGTAGGGGCTCGTGCGTTGCTCCCAGCGTCGCTCCCAGAGAGCGTTTGTACTGAAAACGGAAACACCGCAGGTCGTTGACCTGCGGTGTCACGTGGAGCTAGAGGGAATTGAACCCTCGACCTCTTCCATGCCATGGAAGCGCTCTGCCAACTGAGCTATAGCCCCGAGGAGCGGACAATCTACCAGCGCCCCCCGGGGACACGGCCCCGAGGGGTCGGGTTTCAGGGCACCTCCTGCCAGTCGGCGCCTCGGTAGTCTCACGTCGATGTCCGAGCGCTACGACCCCCAGGCCATCGAGGCGCGCTGGCAGCAGCGCTGGCTCGACGAAGGCACCTACGAGGTCGACAACGACGACCCCCGGCCACCGTTCTACGTGCTCTCCATGTACCCGTACCCGAGCGGTCCGGCGCACATGGGCCACGTCCGGAACTACACCATGGGTGACCTGCTGGTCCGCTACCGCACCATGCGCGGCGACGGCGTGCTCTCGCCGATCGGCTTCGACTCGTTCGGCCTGCCGGCCGAGAACGCCGCCATCACCACCGGCACCCACCCGCGGATCAACACCGAAGCCAACATCGAGGCCCTGTCCGCGTCGCTGCGGCGCATCGGTGCCGTCTACGACTGGCGACGGGTGGTGCGAAGCCACGATCCGTCCTACATGCGCTGGACGCAGTGGATCTTCCTGAAGTTCTACGAGGCCGGCCTCGTCTACCGCGACACCGCCCCGGTGAACTGGTGTCCCGGGTGCCAGACCGTGCTGGCCAACGAACAGGTGCTGGGTGACGGCACCTGCGAACGTTCGGGCGACCTCGTCGAGCGCCGCGACATGGAGCAGTGGTTCTACCGGATCACCGATTACGCCCAGCAACTGCTCGACGACATGGACACCGTGGACTGGCCCGAGAAGGTCAAGGTCATGCAGCGCCACTGGATCGGGCGCTCCGAAGGCACCGAGTTCGGCCTCGCCGTAGCCGACGATGACGGCAACGCCCGAAGCGACGTCGAACCGCTCATGGTGTTCACGACGCGTCCCGATACCTCCTTTGGCATCACCTTCGCCGTCATCTCACCGGAACACCCCCGCGTCGACGAGCTGACCACCGAGGACCGTAGGGCCGACGTGGACGCCTTCCGGGCAGAGGTGGCAGGCCGCAGCGAGATCGACCGCATGTCCACCAGCGCAGCGCTGGACAAGCGCGGCGTCGCCACCGGCGGCCGGGTCGTGAACCCATTCACCGGCATGGCCATCCCCATCTTCCTGGCCGACTATGTGCTGATGACCTACGGCACCGGGGCGATCATGGCTGTGCCCGGGCAGGACCAGCGCGACTGGGACTTCGCCAAGGCGCACGACTGCGACATAGTCCGGACCGTCCAGCCGCCCGACGACTTCGACGGCGACGCCTACCTAGGCGACGGACCGGCCGTCAACAGCGGTTTTCTGGACGGTATGGACGTTGGCGAGGCCAAGACGGCCGCCTCCGACTGGTTGGAGGCCGAGGGCCTGGGCGTCCGGAAGGTCAACTACCGCCTCCGCGACTGGCTGCTGTCCCGGCAGCGCTACTGGGGCTGCCCCATTCCCATCGTCTACTGCGATGCATGTGGCGAACAGCCGATCCCGATGGACGAGTTGCCGGTGGAGCTACCCGATGACGTGGAGTTCATGCCGACCGGCCGGTCTCCGCTGACCACCCACGATGGCTTCCTGTCGGCCACCTGCCCGTCCTGTGAAGGCCCGGCGCGGCGCGAGACCGACACCATGGACACCTTCGTGGACTCCTCCTGGTACTTCCTGCGGTTCGCCGACCCGTGGAACGAAGAGGCCCCGTTCTCACCCGACTCTGTGGCCCGCTGGTTGCCCGTGGACCAGTACATCGGTGGCGTGGAGCACGCAATCCTCCACCTCATGTACGCCCGATTCTTCACGAAGGCACTGGCCGACCTTGGCGTGGCACCTCCCGGTCTGAGAGAGCCGTTCCAGAGGCTCTTCACCCAGGGCATGATCCGTCTCGGGGGCACCAAGATGTCCAAGTCGAAGGGCAACCTCGTCGCTCCCGAACCGATTCTGGATCGCCAGGGGGCCGACGCCCTGCGCCTCGCCCACCTGCAGGTCAAGCCCCCACAGGAGGATGTGGACTGGGAGGACTTCGGGATCGACGGGTGTGCCAAGTTCCTGGTCAGGGTCTGGCGCCTCGCCGCGCCCGGCTCCGACCTGTGGAGCGATGCCCGTGCCGGCGACCCGACAGGGGCCGATGTCGAAATCGACAGGGCCACCCACCGCCTCGTGGCCCGCATCACCGACGAGTACGACCGCTGGTCCTACAACACGGCGATCGCCGGCTTCATGGAGTTCACGAACACCCTCTACCGGTACGTGCAGGCCGACGACGGACCGCACACCGAGACGCTGGACGCTGCCATCGACGCCCTCCTCCAGGTCATGGCTCCATCAGCGCCACACCTCTGCGCCGAGCTCTGGGAGATGCGACGGGGTGGTCATGTCCACCTGGAACCATGGCCCGAAGCCGACCCGGCCAAGCTGGTCGACGACACCGTCACCATGGTCATTCAGATCAACGGCAAGGTCAGGGACCGCGTGGAGGTGCCTGCCGACCTCGACGAGGCCGCCGCCGAGGCCCTCGCGCTTGCGTCGGACAAGGTGCTCGCCGCCCTGGCCGGTGGCGAACCCCGGAAGGTCATAGTCCGGGCACCGAAACTGGTGAACATCGTCGTCTGACACATCGGCCGTACCCGGCCGGTATCGGCAGAGGTGGTCAGCTGTCGCCGTGGTTGCGGAGGTACCGCTCAAGTTCGGCGGCCAACTGCTCGCCGTCCGGAAGCTGGCCGCGAAGGTCATGCAGGTCGTCGTAGGCGGACTCCAACTTCTCCAGCATCGTGAGGTGCTCCGGATTGCGGGCCACCAGGTCGTCGAGTCGGGCCAGGGTGGCCAGCGCCGACTCAGCCAACGGACCGTCCGGGAAGGAGACTCCGGTGAGCTCGCCCAGACCGTTCAGCAGGGCCAGTGCGGCCGGCGGGTAGGAGGAGGCCGCCAGGTAGTGCGGGACCTGGGCCCACAGCCCGGTGGAGGCGATGCCGGCGATACTGGCCGCCATCTCGATGACCGCCTGGACGCCGGCGGGCACCTCGAGGGTGGCGGTCAGGAAGTCCAGCCGCCCTGCCATCTCCGGACTGCCGGCGGTGCAGGCGAGGCGGGTCGGGCGGGTGTGGGGCACGGCCGCCGGGTACGCACCCAGGCCGACGACCATCTGCACGCCGAGGTCCTGGCAGAGGTCCAGAACGGCATCGGAGAAGGCCCGCCACTCATGGTCCGGTTCGGGACCATGCAGCACAAGCACGTCGTTGTCCGACGTGGACTCCAGGAGGAACAGGTCGATGGACGGCCACTCCATCCGCCGGCTCACCCCGTCAACGAGGTGCAGGGTGGGCCGCCGGGCCCGGTGGTCGAGCAGTCGGTCGGTGTCGAACCTGGCAATGCGCCGCCCCGGGTCGCCGGCCATGAGCTGCTGGCGGACATCGCGGACAGCGCCGGCAGCGTCGATCCAGCCATCCAGGGCCAGGACGAGCACGGGTGATTCCAGGCGGACGGTCTCGAAGATCTCCACCAGGGGCCGCTCGGGCACGTCAGCGGACCTTCGGAAGCTTCGAGATGGTCTCGTGGGCCAGGTCCGCCAGATCTCCGACTCTCTGGCCGAACACCTCGACGAGGAGCGGGTCGTCCTGGTCTCCCATCACGCCCGCCTTGTAGCGCGTGTAGACGCCCTCCACGATGCAGGCCATCCGCCAGCAGGCGAAGGCCACGTAGAAGTCCAGGTCGACGAGATCGCGTGTGCTGTGGCTGGCGTACATCTCTCTCACCTCGTCGGTATCGGGAAACCCCTCGACCGTGGTCGGTGGGGGTGTGCCCCCGGTGGTGCGTGCGTCGCCGTAGGCGATCATCCCCGCGACGTCGGCCAGCACGTCGCCGAGGGTGCAGAGTTCCCAGTCCAGGACGGCGGCCACGTCCCCCTCCGACGACATCATGCAGTTGTCCAGTCGGTAGTCGCCATGCACGATGCCCACGCCCTGCTGGGCCGGCACCCGGGCCGCCAACAGCTCGTGGACCTCCAGGACGCGTGGGATGTCGCGGGTCGTGGCGTTCACGAACTGGGTACGCCAGCGCTTCAGCTGGCGTTCGATGTAGCCCCCGTGGCGCCCGAGGTCTGAGAGCCCCACGGCGTCGAGGTCCACGTCGTGGAGGCGGGCCAGAACCTCGACCAACGACTCGCCCATCCGCCTACGTACCTCAACCGGTACGCCTTCGGCAATGGTCACGTCGCGGACCACGAGACCGGGCACGAAGTCCATGACGTAGAACGGGGCGCCGTTCACGTCATCGTCCTCGCAGAGCCCGACTATTGCCGGAACCGGCACACCGCTGTCAGCCAGAGCGCAGATGATCCGGTGTTCCCTGGCCATGTCGTGGGCGGTCGCCAGGACGTGGCCCATCGGCGGCCTGCGCAGCACCCAGCAACGACCATGCTCGTCGGTCACCGTGAACGTGAGGTTGGAGCGTCCGCCGGTTATGAGCTTGAACTCCAACCCACCGTCGATGCCTCCGACCCGCCCGTCGAACCACCTGACCAGACTGTCGTGGTCGATTCCCGCTGTCTCCTCCATTGAACGTGGACGGTAGTGGAGTGGCCGGTCGGGCTCCCTACCCTGACCGGCATGGACGTAACCGACGCCACATTCCAGGCCGAGGTGATCGAACGGTCACGGCAGGTTCCCGTCGTCGTCGACCTCTGGGCCGAATGGTGTGGGCCCTGCAAGTCGCTGGGACCGATCCTCGAAAAGGTCATTGCCGCCACCAACGGTCGGGTCGTCCTGGCCAAATTGGACATTGACAAGAACCCGTCGGCGGCCCAGGCCTTCCAGGTCCAGTCCATACCGGCCGTATTCGGAATGGTGGATGGCCAGGTTGCCGCCAGCTTCGTGGGTGCCCAGGGCGAGGATGCCGTGAGGGCCTTCGTGGAGGGTCTCCTTCCCGCCGAGGAGGTATCCGAGATGGATCGCCTCGTGGCGCTCGGCGACGAGGCCTCCCTGATCGCTGCCCTGGAACTCGAGAACGACAACGTGGCCGCAGTTACCGCACTGGCCTTCCTGCTCGTCGAGAGGGCGGGCGATGGTGACCGGGATGCGGCCCTCGACCTGCTGCCGCGTATCCCGGAATCATCGGATACCCGTCGGATCGCAGCGATGGCGCGCACCGAGCCCGTGGACGACGTCGACGCCAGCCTCACGCACCTCCTGGGCCTGGTGAAGGACGACGAGGCTTCCCGCCAACGCTTCCTGGACCTCCTCGAGTTGCTCGGTCCGGAGGATTCCCGGACCTCTGTGTGGCGTCGCCGCCTCACCTCGGCACTCTTTTAGATCACCAGACCTCCTGACCTGCTCGTAGGGCACCTACAGGCCCTGCGGTCATAGGCAGCGAGCACCAACCACCTCCCCGGAACCACAGCGACCCCCCGGGGGTGGTCCATGTCCGGGCCAGGTGAACAGATACGACGCCGAATCGAGGACCTGCTTTTCGAACGTCCTCCCACGCCTGTGCGCCTCACGGTCGCCGGCCTGCTCCTTCTCGCCGGCATCGGGCTGGCGGCGCTCATCTGGTGGCCATCGGGCGGATCCGACCCGTCCCGGCTGCCGTTCGTGACGGTGCCACCGGTGACCACGACCCAGCCGGTCGAGGTCGTGGTGCACATCGCCGGAGCGGTGGTGCGGCCGGGGTTGTACGTGCGGCCGGCCAATGACCGGCTTGCCGATCTCCTCGCAGCCGCAGGTGGTGTTGTCGAGGGTGGCCGACCCGATCTCCTGAACCTCGCAGCTCGGTTGCGCGACGGGACCAGGATCTGGGTGCCCTCGGGTTCCGAGATGACCGATCCGAGACCGATCGACGATGGTTCGACAGCGCCTGCAATGGTCGACGTGAACCGGGCCACGGCCGCCGAGCTGGAATCTCTACCGGGCGTGGGGCCTTCGCTGGCCGCAGCCATTGTCCGGCACAGGGACCGGATGGGGTCGTTCGAATCGCTTGACGGCCTGCTGGGTGTCCCGGGTATCGGTCCGGCGAAGCTGGCCGGGCTCCTGGACCGCGTGGTGCTCTGAGAGGTGCCACGTCGGGCCGACACGATCGGTGCGGTGGTGCTGGCAGGCGGAGCCGTGGTGGGGGCTTTTGCGCCCGCTTCACCGGGCCTCGCTGGTGGAGGCATCCTCATGGTGGCCGCCGTACTGCGGATGGCGGGCCTGCGGTGGTGGGTGTCGGCAGCGCTGGTGGTCGGTGTCCTCACCTCCATGACGGCCGATGCCGCCTGGCGGGCGACCCGGGATCCGCCTGCGGAACCGATCGACGGCGTGGTCCGCCTGGTTGGCGATCCGAGTCCCATGGAAGGTGGGGGATGGCGCGTCGAGATCCGCCATGGGGGGCGTCGCCTGGACGCGGAGTTCGGAGGCGCCCATATGGAAGTGGGCGATCTCCTGGCGGGCACAACCATCCACGTCACGGCCAGCAGCGTTCGCCCGGCGCGTAGATGGCAGCGGTTCCGTCACGTGGCGGGAACCATGGAAGTCGACCAGGTGGGCTCCACGGGACCTGCCGGGCCCGTCTACCGGGCCGCCAACGCCCTACGCCGCCTGCTCTGGAAGGGGAGTGCCCCGCTGGGCGAACGGGAGGCCTCGCTGCTGGCGGGACTGGTGCTTGGAGACGACCGAGCCCAGTCCGCCTCGACAGCAGATGATTTTCGGGCAGCGGGTCTGGGTCACCTCCTGGCGGTCTCGGGCCAGAACGTGGCGTTCGTCCTTGCTGCGGCTGCCCCGGCGCTCGGCCGACTGCGATACCGCTGGCGGTTTCCACTCACCCTGCTGCTCCTCGGATTCTTCGCAATCGTCACCAGGTTCGAGCCATCGGTGCTGCGGGCCACCGTCATGGCCGGAGGTAGTGCGCTGGCGGCTGCCCGGGGCCGCCAGGCGGGAGGGGCGCGCCTCCTGGCTGTCACCGTGGCCGGTCTCGTGGTGCTGGATCCATTCCTCGTGCACCGTGCAGCGTTCAGGCTGTCGGTGGCCGCCTCGGCTGGAATCCTCGTGGCCGCCGGGGCCCTGGCTGGCGCCATCCCCGGTCCACGGCTGTTCCGTGAGACGGCTGGCGTCACCCTTGCCGCCCAGGCGGCCGTGACGCCGCTGCTCCTGGCCGGCTTCGGGCCGGTCCCTGTAGCCGCCCTGCCGGCGAACCTGTTGGCGGCTCCGGTAGCGGGTCCGTTGATGGTGTGGGGCGTAACCGGCGGCCTCGTCGCAGGAATCCTCGGGTCGCCGGTGGACGCTGTGATCCACGCTCCGACAGGTGTGGGGCTGCGTTGGATAGCGAACGTCGGAGAATGGTCGGCAACGCATCCGACGGGATACATGGGAACCGTCATGGGATCGCTGGTGGCCGGGTCGGTGGCCCTGGCGGCCTGGTTGTCGGCCCGGGGTCGCTCCCGGCATGCGATGGGAGCGCTGCTGGGCACCCTCATCGTCCTCCTGACGGTGGCTACCAGCACCATTGTCGGTTCGGCCGATGCCGGAGCGGACGGCGGCATCCGGGTGCTGGGGGAGGGTGAGGTCGTCGTGGTGGATCGTCTCGGCTCCACCCGACGACTCCTCGGGGACCTGAGGCGCCGCGGCGTGGACCAACCGCTCCTCATCGTGTTTCGAGAACCGGTCCCGGCCGGGGTGGGTAGCACCCTGGACCTGCGCTTCGACCCCCACCAGCGCTGGGGGCCACCGGCATCGGTGGGTGCCGTCGTCCCGGCTAGCGGCACCCGGTTCATGGTTGGTGGCACGACCTGGGTGGTGCACCTGGATCACGGCCTGTTGATGGTCAGACGGGCACCCGCGTGGGTGGAGCCGCGTGTACCGTCGGCCGGGTGATCGTCGAGCTGGGATCCGGCCACCGCTACGACTGCACGACCCGCACACTCGTGATGGGGATCCTGAATCGGACTCCGGATTCGTTCTGGGACCAGGGTCGCTACTGGGGCTTCGACGATTTCCTGCGACTTGCCGAACGCCATGTCGCCGATGGGGCCGACTTCCTCGACGTGGGCGGCTCCAAGGCCGGCCCCGGCCCCGAGGTGACCGAGGCCGAGGAGATGGACCGGGTGCTACCCGCTATAGCGGCCCTCCGCTCGCGGTTCGAACTTCCGATCTCGGTCGACACCTTCAGGGGTCGCGTAGCGGCCGAGGCGTTCGCAGCGGGAGCCTCGGTCGGCAATGACATAAGCGGCTTCGCCGATCCGACGTTCCTGCCGGCGTGTGCACTCCATGGGGCCGCCGTGGTGGCCACGCACGTCAGGATCGGGCCTCGCGTGCCGGACCCTGAGCCGATCTACGGCGACGTCGTAGCTGACGTCAGGGACTTCCTGGTGGCGAGGGTTGAAATGGCGCGTGCCGCCGGCATCCCCGATGAGCGCATCATGGTCGATGCCGGCCTGGACCTCGGCAAGACTCCCGCTATGTCGGCGGCCCTTCTGCGCAGGACCGACGGCCTGGTGTCCATTGGTCTTCCGGTCTTCCTGTCGGCATCCAACAAGGGCTTCCTGGGTGACCTCACCGGTGCCGGGATCGATGAGAGGGTGGAATCGTCATGGTCGGCCCACGCTCTTGGGATCGCCCTCGGGTGCCGGATCATCCGGGCACATGACGTGCTCGGCGGCCGGCGCGTCGCCGACGCCATGGCAGCAGTCCTTGCCGCCGGTTCACCAGCATCCGGAACCTCCATATGACACCACCGATCACGATTATCTCGGGAGACGACGAGGGCCTGATAGCCGAGGCTGTCAGGGCTGCGGTCGAGGCGGCCCTCGGCACAGAGGACCGCAGTCTCGCCCTCGAGGAGCTAACCGAGGAGGAATACCGCACCGACGACGGCTTCGAGATCGCCCGCCTCGTGGATGCCGCCCAGACGCCACCGTTCCTGACGGGACGCAGGGTCGTGGTCGGCCGCCACCTCGGCAGGTTCACGAACCGTGAAGCGGTGGCGCCACTCGTTGCGTACCTGGAGTCCCCGCTGGAGACCACCTCACTCGTGGTGGTCTGGGAGAAGGGCCGGGCTCCGACGCAGCAGAAGTTGAACCCGATACCCAAGGACCTCGTTACGGCGGTGGCAGCTGCCGGCGGGGAGGTCCAGAAGGTGGGTACGGGTCGTGGCCGCGACGGTGACCGCTGGCTGGATGAACGCCTCGACCATGCGTCGGTTGATCTGGACAGGCCGGCGCGTGCCCTGATTGCCCGCCGGATGGGTGAGGACCGGGCAAAGGTCGTGCCGCTGCTGGACACCCTCGAAGCGGTCTTCGGGGCCGGTTCGGAGCTGGGGGCGGCCGATATCGAGGCGTTCCTGGGCTCAGGCGGAAACGTGGCGCCATGGGATCTGACGGACGCGATCGACAAGGGCGACGTTCCCGTTGCATTGGACTGCCTCAGCCGGATGCTCGATGCCGGTGGTCGACATCCGCTGGTGGTCATGGCGTCGCTCAACTCCCATTTCGGGAGGCTGCTGAGGCTGGATGGCTCCGGGGTGACCGACGAGGTAGGCACCGCAGATGCCCTGGGCATCAAGGGCTTTCCAGCCAAGAAGGCACTACAGGCCAGCCGACGGCTGGGGCCCGATAAGACCGCCCGTTCGATCCGGCTTCTGGCATCGGCCGACCTGGACCTCAGGGGTCGGTCAGCCTGGCCACCGGAACTGGTGGTGGAGGTGCTCGTGGCCCGTCTGGCGAGCCTCGCCCGGCGCTAGGCCGGACTGCACCTACTTCGAGGAGGCGTTGATCCGCTTCTGGAGCCTCGCCTTGCGGCGTGCTGCGGTCTTGCGGTGCAGGACGCCACGGTTGGCGGCCCGGTCGATACGGCTCATGGCGATGGCCGCAGCCTCGGAAGCGTTCTCGCCATCCTCGGCAGCCTGAAGGGCATTCTTGATGCGGGTCTTCAGCTCGGTACGCACGGCGCGGTTGCGAACGCGGTGAACCTCGGTCTGACGGTTCCGCTTGATCTGGCTCTTGATATTCGCCACGGGATGGGTCCCTGTTGGTCGACGGGTACTGGTCGCCTGTGAGGGCGGGGCACGGTCAGATTGCCGACCGGCACGAGCCACGATCCTAGCGTTGGCACCGCTGGAATGGTTCGACTGGGAACGTGACGCCTGCCCGTCCGGTGAACGTGTGTCCCCACTCGGGAATCCACGACCGCCGCTACCGTTTCGGGTGACATGGACATCTCGAGGCTGCGAAACACGTCGATCATCGCCCACATCGACCATGGCAAGTCCACGCTGGCCGATCGGATGCTCGAGCTCTGCGGTGCCGTCGACCCCCGTGAGATGCGGGCCCAGTACCTCGACACCATGGACCTGGAGCGGGAGCGGGGCATCACCATCAAGCTCCAGAGCGTGCGCCTGGACTGGAAGGACGCGGTCATCAACCTGATCGACACCCCCGGTCACGTGGACTTCAGCTACGAGGTGAGCAGGTCGCTGGCAGCCTGTGAGGGTGTGATCCTCGTGGTCGACGCGGCACAGGGGATCGAGGCCCAGACCCTGGCCAACTGCTACCTGGCGCTCGAGAACGACCTTGAGATCATCGCGGTGCTGAACAAGATCGACCTGCCCGCTGCGGAGCCGGAACGCTGCGCCGAGGAGATCGAACAGGTCCTCGGCATCCCGGCCGAAGAGGTGCTCCACATCAGTGCCAAGACCGGCGAGGGAGTAGCCGCCCTCCTCGACGTGGTCGTGGAACGCACACCACCGCCGGTCGGCGATCCTGATGCCCCCCTCCAGGCCCTCGTGTTCGACAGCCACTTCGACCAGTACCGCGGTGTGGTCTCCTCGGTCCGTGTGATGAACGGCCGGCTCAGGTCCAACTCGTCACTCCGCTTCATGCAGACCGGTGCGATCCATTCCCTCGATGAGGTCGGGGTGAGACGTCCCAGCCTCACGCCGGTCGCGGAGTTGGGTCCGGGCGAGGTCGGCTACCTGCTCGCTGGAATCAAGGACGTCGGCGAGGCCCGGTCGGGAGAGACGGTCACCACCAGCCGGAACGGTTCGGACGTGGCCCTCGAGGGGTATCGGGAACCGAAGCCGATGGTGTTCTCCGGCCTCTATCCGATCGACGGGGACGAGTTCAACGACCTTCGCGACGCCCTCCAGAAGCTCCGTTTGAACGACTCCAGCTTCACCTACGAGCCGGAGACCTCGGGAGCCCTCGGCTTCGGGTTCCGGTGCGGCTTCCTCGGACTGCTCCACATGGAGATCGTCCGCGAGCGTCTCGAGCGTGAGTTCGGCCTCAGCCTGATCACCACTGCGCCATCGGTGGAGTACCGGGTGACCAGGACCGACGGTGAGATCGTAGAGGTGGACAATCCGTGCGACCTCCCGTCGGCCGGCGAGATACGTGGCATCGAGGAGCCGTTCCTGCTGGCGACGCTCATCACTCCGTCCACGTACACCGGCACTCTCATGGAGCTCTGCCAGGAACGCCGCGGCGAGCTGGAGGGAATCACGTATCTGTCTCCCGAGCGTGTCGAGTTGAAGTACCACCTGCCGCTGGCCGAGGTGGTCATCGACTTCTTCGACCAGATGAAGAGCCGCACCCAGGGTTATGCCAGCCTCGACTACGAGACGGAGGGTTATCGGGACTCCGACCTCGTGAGGGTGGACATCCTCCTCCAGGGCGAGACGGTGGATGCCT